>Ga0307373_10000426_pt1 | contig 80046 bp, 59 predicted proteins | sample OX2MG_FD_202534 | JGI IMG/M metagenome (GOLD analysis project Ga0307373, IMG submission 202534) | Soil microbial communities from Risofladan, Vaasa, Finland - OX-2 | ecosystem: Environmental > Terrestrial > Soil > Coastal area > Acid sulfate soil | place: Finland: Risofladan, Vaasa | collected...
CCCAAGACTGCAAAGTGGTCCGCTCCTGATTGGAAAGAAAAATCGCTTTGGCTCTTCGGCTCATGCCGGACATGATATACGAAGACAGATAATACATAAAGCTATTTGTGACGCACTACACTAGCTGGCCCACAAAGCCTATGACCGATGCCGGTGATCCAACTTCAAAGGTTCTTCCAATGCACGCACTCGACAACAATGAGATCGCCCAAGGCCAAGCCTCTCCGACCCGCGTTCGCTGGTACATTGTCGGTTTGCTCGGGGTCATTGCGGCTCTCACTTACCTGGACCGCCTGAACCTCAGCATCGCAGGGGAGTATATCCAGACCGAATACGCCTTCAGTACGCAGACGATGGGGTGGATCCTGAGCTCCTTTATGCTCGGGTATGCACTCTTCCAGGTGCCTGTGGGTTGGCTTGGCGACCGTTTTGGACCTCGGAACTTACTGATGATGGCGCTTCTGTGGTGGTCGTTATTCACAGCTGCGACGGCAATAGCACCTCAGTTGCCGCTGGCAAGCTGGTTCGGCGTAGCATGGTCATTCGCAATCATCCGATTCCTGGTCGGCGTTGGCGAGTCCGCCACTTTTCCCAATTCCAACAAGGTTGTCGCTTTGTGGTTGAGCAAGGAGCACCGGGCGGTCGGCAACAGCCTGCCGTTCGCGGGCATCGGGGTCGGGGGAGCATTGACGCCGATCCTCATCGCCTGGATCATGCGGCACTGGGGCTGGCGGATATCGTTCTACGTCTGTGCTCTGCTCGGGATCGTCGTGGCCGCCGTTTGGCGCCTCTACGCTACCAACAGGCCTGAAGAGCACCGTCGAGTCAACGCCGCAGAAATCGAACTCATTCGAGGAAACAAGCCTGCTGCAGCCGTTCACCCTCCGGTGAAAACGCCGCCCCGAGGCTCCCCTCCCTGGCGCAAGATTTTGCGCAGCCGCTCGGTCTGGGGCATGTTGTTCAGCGCCGTCTGCATGGCGTACCCGGTTTATATCTTTTTCACCTGGTTCTTCATCTACCTGATAAGAGTACGAGGTCTTACGTTGGAGCAAGCGGCCATATGGGGATGCGCCCCATTCCTGGCGATCGCAATCCTGGCTCCGCTTGGAGGATGGATTTCGGATCGTGCCGTGGACAGACTCGGCGCGCGCGGCGGGCGGCGTGTCGGCATGTGGGTGGGAATGGGGTGTTCAGCGCCTCTTCTCTGGGCGGGCAGCCACGCGACAAATAGCATACTGGCCATCCTGCTTCTGGCAGGCGCGGCAGGGTTCAATTATTTTGCTTGCTCGTCCCTTTGGGCCACATGCATCGATCTTGCACCGAACTATTCAGGTTCGCTTTCCGGCCTGATGAATATGTTCGGGCAATTTGGGGGCTGGCTCTCGCCGATCCTGACGGCGTTTCTCGCCACCCGCTTCGGCTGGACTCGCGCTCTGGACTTTGCAGCGTTGGTAACGCTCGGCTCGGGCGGTTTCTTTATGCTGGTCGACGCGAATCAGAGCGTTGAAGAAACCAGTGTGTCTTCTGAAATTGCAGGCTGAAACCGATGGCCGCTCAAATTTGCGGGCCAGGAGTATGCGCAGTTTCTTGCCCCGGCCATGCGCTCGGACGCCGAGAGATACTCACGGGCCCGCGCGCTTGGCCACTGAACCGACTGCGAAGGGCCCAATAAACATGTATCGGCCTTCGAATTCAGTCCCGGCTGCCGAACCGGGAAACCGGCATTGCGGTTACTATTGCTCGACGAAAACCTGGACGCCGACTTCAGTCTTCCCCTGGTAAAGGGCATAGACTGTGCCATCTTTTGCAACGGCAACCCACTTGACATGGCGATCCGGGGTCGATAAGCGCAGGGTTGTTACGAAGTCTCCGTTGTCATTGTATTTTAGGATGCTGACATAATTCTTCGGATCATCCTTCAAGGTAAGCACAGGGAGATAGATGTTACCCCAACGATCGCCGTTCAGAGTGTGATAAATAATGCCGCCGGCGGGCGGGTCCGGGTACGCAAATGCCAGGAGGAACTTCCCGTCCGCGGTAAATTTCTGGGCGGGTCCGTAATAGCTGTCGACGAAAACATCGTTATTGCGGTCCAATGCAAGACCGTGAGGGGGATTCAGATCACCCGGGTAAAGCCCGTCCTTGCCCCAGCAATAGAGGAATTTGCCGGAATGGTCGTAAACGCTGATTCGAAAATTATCCACATCGTCGACGAAAAGTCGCTGCTCGGTATCGAATTGCATTCCATGGGGGCGAAGCAGCATGCCAGGGCGGTTGCCTTTGAGCCCGAACATGTAGAGAAACTTGTCGTCGGGGGTAAATGCCTGGATGCGTGGACCGGTTCCCTCATCGCTGACGAAGATGTTTCCTTGCGCATCCACCGCAGCGGCGCGGGGAGATTTGAAGTACCCGCCCGGCATTTGACGTTCTTCCGAATCACCCGGACCCAATCCGATCTCCCCCAGGAATTTCCCGTCAGGGCTGTATCGCAGCACATGGCTGTTCCCCTCATCCGCGATGATGAGGTTGCCGTTCGCGTCGATGGCGATGCCGTGAGGAGCTTTGAGATGGACGAGTTTGCCCTTTTGTTCTCCCCAGTCCCGAACCATTTTGTAGGTTGGGGCTGCGTTGCCAATGATGACGGTGGCCCATAGATAGCGATTTGCAGCGCCGTTGGCGACGGCGCAGATGTGAATTTCATGGGGCTTCGGAGCTTTTTCCGGCGCATGGTAAATACCGTTGGAATCGATCGTGCCAATCTCCGCGTTGCCGCCGGGGATGTCGTTTACCGACCACCGCACGCCTTTCATGACGGTCGTCGAAATTAACCGGTGCGCCTGCAAGATCTTGAATTGTTGCTGTTGGCCGAGGGCCAACTTGACGATGGATGGGAGAATCCTTGCTCGCCCAATAGTCAAGCCCGGTTGAGCCATCAGAGGCGGAGTGGACAGGGCGAGGGCCAGCGCGATCCAGAAATAGCGGAAGGATATTTTCGCAGGCGCAAAACAATTCTCTTTCATTCCTTTACCTCCAGCGAGAACCAATTCAATTTCTTAATTTGACCAGGGGGTTCCTTCTGAGGCTCCGCGGCGCGTGCAAGTATACATCAAGTCTCCGTCCCCCGGTGATTCAGATTGTCTGAATTCCGATTTGGACCTCTGCCTAACCGGGATTTCCATTTTGGCCTCCCGGCATCGAAAAGGATACAGCAAGTCGCCTCGATTGCGACCAAGTCTTCGCCGTCGCCTCGCCGAAATCTGTACCGGTACCCGTGAAGAGTGAGCGGTACCTTCTTCGGGTCGGAGCCCACCGGTAACCTGGGTGCGTTTCGGCGCAATTCTCGGATCCTAACCTTTCATCCTTCTCTTTCTTCGCCGTCGCTTCGCCCGGCCGGTAGCCCCCAACTCTTTACCCCACAGGCAGGGCAGCGTCCCCTTCCGCCGCAGAATCGCGCTGAACACGCGCCGCGAAATATGACAAGGCTACTTTGAGCAAGTGGGCCAAGTAGGGTGGCAGACCGCTGAAGAAGAGGAAAACCCATGCAACCTGACACCGTAAAGCAAGAAAAACCAGCAAGCAACGCGCGGCGCAAGGTACGCGGGATTTATGAGAAGGTGCCCGGCTCTGAAGTCTGGTGGATTCTCAGGAACCAACTGACACTAAAACTAGCACCAGGCATTCTGAGCCGGTCTTGAGCGAGTCTGTCTATGTTCAGTAAGTTGATGCATGATAATATGTTACAGTCCTTGTGGGCGTGTAGCTCAGTTGGATAGAGCATCGGATTTCTAATCCGAGGGTCGGGGGTTCGAGTCCCTCCACGCCTACCAGTTTCGTTGTTGTTTTCTGCAAGTTATGCGACATAGGGGTATAGGTCAGCTTACTGATGTTTACAAAATATAGTGACGCCGTTCTTTGTAGCGCCGCTCGGCGGCAAGCACTGCTTGGCTGAGCGGCGAAAGACGCGGGTCATAGACGCGCTACAGTAATGTTGTCACTATATTTTGTAACTCTCAATAATTGGGGTGCATACTTCCTCGATCGAATGTGACGTGACCGAGCAGCTCAAGCCGAAGGAACGTCTCGTAATTCCGAGTTCTTGATTATTCCGAGCCGAATCTGGCAGTTCCTTTTCAGCCAAGCCGTGGCGGGGTTTGCGAGTCCAAGATTCGGAATATTCCCATTCCCAGCCAGACTTCCACGAAGGATTTCCCCTTCAGGGCAAGTTCAGACATTGGAACCGGAACCGTTCAGGGTGAAGAGGAGTGAAGTTGGCCGGGGTTCACCCTGCCGGCCGGAAAAGATCGCTCGCGGTCTGGTAGACCATGACGTATTCATCGGAGCAGGGAATTTGTACAGCAGGTTGTTGCACAATTGATTGTTTGGGCGGGGGATGGGCAGTACGCGAAATCCTCCGGCGGGAGATCCGCGAGTCTTTTGTCAAGCTGAACCCGCTCATCGTCGCCAAGAATCCCGCCATGTTCGTGGTGAAGGTTGCTGACCACGGCTCTCCTGCTCCGGGACGCCTTGAGCAAAGCGTCAGGCATCGGTTTTGAGTTTCAGATTATCCTCTGGCTCTGGTTCACGGTGCTCTTTGCCAATTTTGCTGAGGCCATGGCCGAAGCGCGCGGCAAAGCGCAGGCGGACACCCTGCGCAAGACCAAGACGGACTCGATGGCCAAGCGCCTCCTGGCTCAGGACAAGATCGATATTGTTCCGGCTTCCAAGTTGTGATCGGAGCGCCGTCACGGGGGGGGACAAAGGTGTTATCGGACCAGATCAAGATCCGAATCGCCTCCAATCCCGGATAAACCTTCCTGGACCGGATGATTGCGCTGATTGGAAGCGCCGAGCATGGAGAGACCATCCGCCCAATCTCTTCCATTTATCCCCGGTATAAGATAAACTGACCTGTAAGATATTTTTCGGTGTTGACCACTGAGAAGTTCCAGTAGAGAGCCGTGTGATTCAACCGCTCGAACCTCATCGTTTTCCGGCAATTCGACATCCCAAGTTCGATGTGGCTGGTCGTCCTTTCATCGTCATCTGGGAAGTGACGCGAGCCTGCGATCTGGTCTGCGCCCATTGCCGCGCTGAGGCGATTCCCGCGCGCAACCCCGCCGAACTGACAACCACCGAGGGCCGCACCCTTATCGACCAAGTCGCAGCCTTCGGTCAGCCGTGGCCGTTGCTGGTCCTGACGGGTGGTGACCCCATGAAGCGTCCGGACCTGGTTGAACTGGTGGCCTACGCCAGCGCCCGGCACCTTCCTGTGGCGTTCTCGCCTTCGGCCACTCCACTCCTTACACCCAGCGCGCTCCGTGAACTCCGTGCGGCCGGCCTCAAGGCTGTTTCGCTCAGTGTTGATGGCGCCAGCGCCGTTGTGCACGACGCGTTCCGGGGCATCGATGGCGTATTCGCCCGGACCATGGCGTTGTGGGAGGCCGCTCTCGAATGCGGACTCAAGGTGCAAATCAATACCACCGTGGCGCGGCTCAACCTCCGCGACTTGCCCGCAATCGCGCGCATGCTCTTTGAGCGGGGCGCGATGACGTGGAGCACGTTTCTTCTTGTGCCCGTGGGACGGGGAACGACGCTCGAACAGATCTCGCCCCAGGAGTGCGAGGACGTCATGAACTTTGTGTACGACGTCGGCCTGGCCCTGCCCACCAAAACCACTGAGGGACATCATTACAAACGGGTTGTTTTGGAGCGCACGGTGCTAAAGCGTCTGGGATTAGCGCCTGAGCTGATCCTCGGTCTTGGGGCGACTTACTACGGACTTCGCGCGAAACTGGGTTCCATGCCCTGCAGCGAGTTGTCGCGGCGAACTCCGATGGATGTGAACGCGGGGCGCGGGTTTGTTTTTGTTTCCCACATCGGCACCGTCCATCCGAGCGGCTTCCTCACGGCCTCAGCCGGCGACATGCGCGCCAAGACCTTAAACGACATCTATCGTACAAGCGCATTGCTCAATGATCTGCGTGACCCGTCGCTCCTCGGCGGCCGATGCGGCCGGTGCGAGTTCGCGCCGGTTTGCGGTGGCTCGCGGTCACGCGCCTTCGCCACGACCGGCGACCCGCTCGCCGAAGACCCGCTCTGTTCTTACCTACCCCACAGCTTTCCGTTTCAGGCCGAGCTTGAACAGCTCATGGCCGAATTCCCCGGCATGAGCGGGGTAAAACACCGGAATCCTCCGGGCGAGCGAGACCCAAGGTTTCAGTAGCGAAGCTCCCCTCGCGCGTGCTCTCGTTCGCGCGGACAACGCGCGCCAAACTCGCTTATTGATGCGCGTGTTGGCATCGGGCAAAGGCCTTGATACCATCGGTGGCATAGTCTGTCGAACGGGTGAAAAGGAGGATGGATCGATGACCTCGCGAGAGAGGGTCTTGTGCGCCCTCAATCACCAGCAACCTGACCGCATTCCCATTGATCTTGGTGGAACAAGCGCCACCGGAATCGCCCTCTCGACCTACCACCGGCTCAAGCAACAGCTCGGAATATCATCTGCAACACGCATCTACCACCTTCTGGCAATGGTGGCGGACGTGGAACAGTCCGTCAAAGAGCGATTGGGAGCAGACGTGGTTGCCTTGCGCCCGCCGGCCGCCCATCTTGGAATACGGTATGAAAACTGGAAGCCTTGGCGACTCTTCGACGGAACACCTATTGAAGTGCCCGGCGGATTCAACCCTGCCGAACAGGATAATGGCGACCTCGTTTTGCTTAATGAAGGGCGACCCTACGCGCGGATGCCCAAAGGCGGGTTTTATTTTGATCTTGTTGCGAAAAATCCCGGCGCGGCTCATGTGGATGTGGACGAATACCATCCCCACATCCTGACCGAGCAGGAACTGGAATATTATGCGGCGCAGGCAGAGGCGCTGTACGATCGTACGGATTTTGCGATCATCGCGGAACTTGGACCGCCTGAGCAGCTCTTTGCCCAAATGGGAACCGGAGATCTGGCCGCGTGGTTTATCACCTTGGCGACGGAGCCGGACTACGTCCATGCGCTGCTTGGAAAGGTAACGTCGGCGTGGATGGAAAATCTGCGCAATTTTGCCGCGGCCGTCGGTGATCGAGTTCACATCATCGTATGCTATGACGATCTTGGAACCCAGCAAGCCACCCTGATCTCCGTAAAAATGTTTCGCGAATTGATCATGCCTTATTACAAGCGAGCGTTTGATTGGATCCATCAGAATACCCGGATGAAGGTCATGTTCCATTCCGACGGGGCAATTTACCCCATGATCCCCTCTCTCGTTGAAATGGGAATCGACATTCTCAACCCCGTTCAGACCTCGGCAGCGGGGATGGATCCCGTCCGGCTCAAGCGGGAATTTGGAGACCGGCTGGTTTTTTGGGGCGGGGCCTGCGACTGCCAGCACACGCTGCCGTTCGGCTCCCCTCAGGATGTTTCACGCGAAGTCGAAGAAAGCCTTCGCGTCCTGGCGCCCGGCGGAGGTTACGTGTGCGCTGCCGTCCACAACATCCAGGCCGGCGTTCCTGTCGAAAACGTGCTCGCCCTCTACGACACGGCTCGATTGATGCCCTACCCGCAGGCGTCCTGAGCGCGCATCGTAGGGCGCGAGCGAAATCACGGAACCTTGGGCAAGCGGGACAGGGCGTCCCGGACCTTTTCTTCCGGGTACTCGTAGTCGGTAAGTTCGCCCGCGAAGTATTTCTCGTACGCCGCCATATCGAAGTAGCCGTGGCCGCTAAGGTTAAAGAGGATTGTTCTTTCTTTGCCCTCTTCCTTGGCCTTCAGAGCCTCATCAATGGCCGAGCAGACCGCATGCGATGTTTCAGGCGCCACGATAATTCCTTCCGCGCGCGCAAAGGTTATCGCCGCTTCAAAGCATTCCAGTTGGGGATAACTGACTGCCTCCACCACTCCGGCGCGATGCAGCAGGCTGACCAACGGCGCCATGCCGTGATAGCGGAGACCGCCGGCATGGATTCCGGGCGGAATGAAATCGTGTCCGAGCGTTTCCATCTTCAGGAGGGGCGTCATGCCGCTCTTATCGCCGAAGTCATACGCATAAGCGCCCTTGGTCATGGTGGGGCACGCGGCAGGCTCAACCGCGACCAGTCGAATGGGCTTTCCAGCAGCCTTGTAAGGAATGAAAGGAAACGCCAAGCCCGCGAAGTTGCTCCCGCCGCCGCAGCACCCGATGATGACGTCAGGAAACGCTCCGGCCAGCTTCAGTTGCTCAATCGCCTCCTGTCCGATCACCGTTTGGTGGAGCAGAACGTGATTTAAGACGCTTCCCAGGGAGTAGTTGGTGTCCGGGCGGCTCGCAGCGTCTTCGACGGCTTCGCTGATGGCAATTCCCAGGCTGCCGGGACACTCCGGGTCCTCGGCCAGAACTGCGCGCCCGGCGGCTGTTTGGTCGCTTGGCGAAGGAAGGCAATTTGCACCCCAGCATTGCATCATGGTGCGGCGGTGGGGCTTCTGGAAGTAACTGCATTTCACCATATAGACCATGCACTCGATGTCGAACACATTGCAGGCATAGGCCAGCGCACTCCCCCACTGGCCGGCGCCCGTCTCTGTAGCAATCCGCTTGATACCCGCAACTTTGTTGTAGTAGGCCTGGGCAACGGAAGTGTTCGTCTTATGGCTGCCAGCGGGAGAAACTCCTTCATACTTGTAGAAAATCCGGGCGGGGGTTCCGAGCATCCGCTCCAGCCCGTGTGCCCGGTACATGGGCGTGGGGCGCCACAGCCGAAGAATATCGAGAATCGGCTCCGGTATAGGCACGCTGGGAGCGCTCGATGCCTCCTGCTCGATCAGTTGCATCGGGAAAATCGCCGCAAGGTCGCCAGGGGTTGCCGGCTGCCCGGTCCCCGGATGGAGCGGCGGAGGCAAGGGAGCCGGAAGGTCCGGTATCACGTTGTACCAGGATTTGGGAATGTCACGTTCTGTCAAGGTATATCGATATTGGGTCATAAGCCGTCTTCAAATGGAGTGTTAGCGGCCGGCTGCGCGCCAAAATGGGCCGTCAAGAAAGTATGAAGGATATCACAACAGGCAAGCGAGATCAGTGACCAAATTCGACTTCCCGCAGGGACATTTTGTGCGGAAGATCAGGCATCAGGCTGAGCTTCCGCACCTGCGGCGGCGGGAGGATCTTCCGAAACGATTTCGAAGGTGGCTGTGATTTCAGCCGTTTTCCCAATCATGGCGCTCACCGAGCAGTACTTGCTTTCCGAAAGGTGAATCGCTTTTTGGACGGCTTCCGGGGTGACGTGGCCGTGAAGCCGATGTTTGATGTTCACCCGTGTAAAGACGGTCGGCGGTTCGCTGCGCTGCTCAGCGCTTAGCTCGACTTCATATCGGGTGACATCCTGCCGCATCTTGCGCAGGATACTGATCACATCAAAGGCGGTGCATCCGCCAAGCGCCAGAAGCGCAAACTCGATAGGTTTCGGCCCCGTATTCCCCTGGGCGTCATCCAACACGATCCTGTGTCCCGAGCCGGACTCTCCCACAAATTGACGGCCGCCTCCTTCCAGCGTGGTCAGGCGAAGTTTAGCTTCGAGCATAATTTGCTTCCTCAGGCGACGCGCGCCGAGCTGCTTACGGTGCACTTAATCCAGTCGGTGCTGACGGACTTCGGCCGCGTGATGGGGGTCCCGAGGGCGCGATTGAGGACAAGCTGTGCGCACATTCCAAGAGCCCTCGATACTCCGAATAAAACCGTATAGTAGTCAAGCTCGGTGAGTCCAAACAGATAGAGGAGGGATCCAGAACCCGCATCGACGTTCGGCCAGGGGTCTTTGATCTTGCCCTGTTCCTTGAGAATTCCGGGCGCCACGTGGAACAGGCGGTCAACGATCCTGAAGATTTCATTATCCGGGCAGACGCGAAGGCCGAACTCATGGAAAGCGGTAAACCGCGGGTCCGTGACCCGGAGAACCGCGTGGCCATAACCCGGAATGACCCGGCCGTCTTTAAGTTTTTCCCGGATGTAGTCGGCCAACTGCTCGTCGCCCGGTACGCCATTGTACATCTTGCGGATGTCCAGTACGAAGTGGAGGCACTCCTGGCTCGCCAGCCCGTGGAGCGGGCCTGCCAGCCCATTCATCCCTGCGGACACGGCGTAGAACGGATCGGACAGCGCCGAACCGACCGTGTGACAGGTAAACGCACTGACGTTGCCGCCTTCGTGATCACAGTGCAAAGTCAGATAGAGACGAATGAAGTTCTTGAAGTCTCCGGCGGGGTCCGGCAAGCCAAGCATGGCGGCGTAATCGCCGCCCCAGTCCAGTCCGGGATTGGAAGGAAGAGGTTCGCCTTTGCGGGCGTGGATTCGATAGATGCCCGCGGCAATCGCCGGCAGTCTGGCCAGCAGGGTCAGGGCGTCATCGAGAGTAGACTCCCAATACTCGTCTTTATGCAAGCCCTCCGTGTATCGCCTTCGAAATTCCGAGTCGCCCTCCATGGCGAGGATGGCGCTGCTAAACATCGCCATCGGATGAGAGCCCAACGGCAGAGCCCTGAGGACGTCCCAAACGTAGGAGGGAACTTGGGCGCGCAGGCGAAACTCCTCCTGTAAACTCGCCAGTTCGCTGGCATCAGGAAGCTCGCCTGTCAGCAACAGGTAAAAAATCTCTTCCGGTAATTTTTGTGTGAGGTCTGAAATAGGGATTCCGCGGACAATCAGCCCTCTGTCTGGTTCGACCACCGAGGTATCGCACACCAGACCCTTGACTCCGCGCATGCCGCCAAATGCCTGGCTAATTGTTACTTCCGAGATGACCATGCTGCCATGGTCTTTGATCAGTGAGTGGGCCCCACCACGAAGCCCCGGAATTTGTTGCGCCAGTTTGTCATGCAGCTTCCCCATCATCACCCCCAAACAACCAATCGACAGATCTATTTTACATGTTAGATACAGGTACGAAAATGGATCGGTGAGCGAAATCACGGCGCCTTGTGACTTGGATCACAGGATTGCACTCTCTCTCGCTCTGCGCGACGCGATTGGCCGGAGCGCCTGCAAGACAATCAGGATTTGTGATAGCCTTATAAGGCCCATATCTTTTAAGCTGGAGTTGTTCTTTCGGGGCATCGTTCCATCTCCTGGGGCTGAGAACGTTTTCAGGTGCGAACTTTATTCTATCCCAGGGCCTGCCACCTTGCATCTAATGAGATTGTGGGCGCGGAGGGAAGAATTTCCGGGATTGTGTGTTGAAAAGCACTGCCTTTAAGTCTGCGGATACCACGAACAGTCATCATTGAAAAATAAGAAGCAACCACCGGCATCGACATAGGTTTCCATGGGGCATCAGCCCGGACGTTAGACCTGTGGCAGGAAAATCCGGCGTCCTCAAGGGCCTGCAGGACGATCTCGTTCAAGGTTCCGTTCAGCCGGTGAATCACGATATTCGAGTGAGGGATTATAAGAATGAACGAAAGTCAGGCTGCGGATCCGAAAGATAAGGGAAGAGAGAGTTCTAATCGCCGCTTCAAACACCGAGACCGCCAGCGCGCGGCGCTGAGAGTCTTACCTGTTCTCCTCGCACTTCTGTGGGCCTCGGTGCAGGGAACTGCCAGGCCGCAAGCTGTGGAGGGCTCGAATGTTCTGAGGGCTACTCTCAAGAACGGCATGCGAGTGGTGATTGTGCGAAACCCGTTGGCGCCGGTGGTTACAACAGTCATAAATTATCGTGTCGGCTCAAACGAGGCGCCGCAAGGGTTTCCGGGCATGGCCCACGCCCAGGAACACATGATGTTCCGTGGCAGCCCAGGGCTTTCCGCGGGCCAGTTGGCGAATATTTCGGCTGCGATGGGAGGGCAGTTCGACGCTGATACTCAGCAAACCATTACGCAATATTTCTTTACGGTGCCTGCCGCAGACCTGAACGTTGCATTGCACATCGAGGCAATCCGGATGCGAGGCATTCTCGACTCGGAAACACTCTGGAGCCAGGAACGTAACGCCATCGAGCAGGAAGTAGCCCAGGATCTGTCCAATCCCGAGTATGTCTTCTATACCAAGCTTCTGTCTTCCATGTTTCGGGGGACGCCTTACGCGCACAATGCGCTGGGAACCCGTCCGTCGTTCAAGCAGACCACCGGAGCGATGCTCCAGAAGTTCTATGACACATGGTACGCGCCAAACAACGCCATCCTGGTGATTGTCGGCAATGTTGACCAGGGGCGCGCGCTGGCGGAGGTCAAAAAGCTTTTTGGAGAAATCCCCGCCAAAAAGATTCCAGAAAAACCTGCCGTGTCTTTAAGGCCTGTGAAGGCTGAAACGCTGAATTTAGACACCGATCTGCCCTACGGCCTGGCCGTGATTTCCTTCCGAATGCCGGGATCCAACAGTCCCGATTTCGCAGCTTCACAGGTGCTTGCGGATGTGCTTAGCAGCCAGCGCGGCAGCCTGTACGCTTTGGTGCCGGAAGGGAAAGCGCTCTACGCGGGCTTTTCATTGGATTCCTTGCCGCAGGCGGCCTTGGGTTACGCGATCGGAGCTTTTCCCAAAGGGGACGATGGAAACAAGCTGGTGGAAGAAATTCGGGAGGTTCTAGCTTCGGACGTCAACGACGGCATCCCCGCTGACCTTGTGGCCGCTGCCAAACGTCATGAGCTGGCAAGCGCCGAGTTCCAGAAAAACTCGGTTTCAGGTCTGGCCATGGCATGGTCGTCGGCGCTCGCTGTTGAAGGGCGGCAATCACCGGAAGACGACGTCCGGGCAATCCAGAAAGTCACGGTGGCGGACGTTGACCGTGCGGCGCGGAAGTACCTTCATCTGGATAACACCATCACTGCCGTGCTGACGCCCCAGGCATCCGGCAAACCGATTTCTTCCAAATCCTTTGGCGGCCGGGAATCTTTTGCGCCGAAACATGTGGGGAAGGTCGATCTGCCCGCGTGGGCAACGAGTGCGCTCAAGCAACTTTCAGTGCCCGAGGCAACCGTGCACCCGGCCGTGAGCACCTTGCCCAACGGGATCAAGTTGATCGTTCAACCTGAAAACATTAGCGATACGGTAAGTGTGTACGGCCATATCAAAAACAATCCGGACCTTGAAGCCCCCAAAGGGCAGGAAGGTGTGGCGGGGGAACTCGACAACCTATTTGCCTACGGAACGACAACCCTCGATCGCATTGCTTTCCAGAAGGCGTTGGACGACATTGGGGCCAACGAATCTGCGGGAGAAGATTTTTCGCTCCAGGTGCTCGCAAGCCGCCTGGACCGCGGGGTCGAGCTGCTGGCTGATAACGAACTGCACGCCGCCTTGCCCGAAAGGGCTTTCAAGATTACGCAGCGGCAACTCGCTGAAACAGTGGCCGGGCAGCTCCAAAGTCCGGATTACCTGACCAGCCGCGCTCTGCATTCCGCATTGTTTCCCGAAAACGATCCGACGTTGCGCCAGGCGACTCCGGCAACGGTCAACGCCCTGACGCTCCAGGATGTAAAGAGCTATTATCGTCATGTCTTCCGGCCCGACTTGACGACGATTGTCGTGATCGGCAAGATATCCCCTGAAGAAGCGAAAGCGGTCGTCGAGAAATATTTTGGAAGCTGGAACGCTACGGGGCCTAAGCCTAACACCGTCCTTCCAGCAGTGCCCACAAACGAGCCATCCGTCACCGCCGTTCCGGATAAGAGCCGGGTGCAAGTGAGTGCAACCCTGGCTGAAACGCTGGGCCTCAACCGTTTCAATCCGGACTACTACGCGCTGGAGCTGGGGAACCACGTCCTGGGCGGGGGCTTTTACGCAACCCGGCTCTATCATGACTTGCGGGAAAATGCGGGCCTGGTGTATTACGTGTCATCGTCGTTTGATATCGGGAAGACGCGCGGAGTTTATGAGGTAAGCTATGCCTGTGACCCGCCCAATGTTTCTAAAGCGCGCGCCATCGTCATTCGCGATCTCAATGAAATGCGGACCATGCCCGTCACCGCCGCCGAGCTGCAACAAGCTAAGGCGATGCTGCTGCGTGAGATTCCACTCGGAGAGTCGAGCGTTGACAGCATTGCCGGCGGATTGATTTACCGGGCTACGCTTGGCCTGCCCCTTGATGAACCAACCTTGGCTGCCCATCGATACATCAAGCTGAATGCCAGTCAGGTTGAGAGGGCCTTTGCAAAATGGATCCGACCCAACGATCTGGTCCAGGTGACTGAAGGCCCCGCGCCCCATTAGCGAGCTTCGCGCGGCGGTCATCTTCGACTCTTCCGAAAAGGATATTTTAACCCACCGTGCCGGCTTCAAATCCGACTGAGAGCAGTGCCGTGAGGGTTTACGGGAAACTCTTTCTCTCGGAGTTTATTGGCACCGCTTTACTCGTGGCGGCCGGCCTGTCGATTGTCATTCTCGACTTTGGGACCGGAAGCCCGGTCGCTGCGCTCCTGCCCGACGCTGGAGTTCGGCGCCTCATCACCGGTTTTTTGTTCGGGGCGATTGGCGGCAGCATTGCGGTTTCCCCGGTCGGCAAAGTCAGCGGCGCTCACATCAACCCCGTCGTGACGCTGGCCTTCTGGATCAAGCGGAAGATGACGCGAGGTCATGCCGCCGGCTACTTTTTAGCCCAGTTGGGCGGCGGCTTGCTGGGAGCGCTGCCCCTCCTCGCGTGGGGGCGCATGGGGACGAGCGTAGACTTTGGCGCGACGTTTCCGGGTTCCGGCTACACGGCATGGCAGGCCGCACTCGGTGAAATCGTCACGACATTCTGCCTGATCGCGGGCATATTTCTGTTTATCGGCCACCGCCGCCTTCGTCCTTATACCCCCTTGCTATTTCCTTTCCTGTACGCGCTGATGGTCTATATTGAAGCCCCGCTTTCAGGCACCAGCACCAATCCGGCTCGCACTCTCGGGCCGTCGGTGATTTCAGGGGACTGGCATGGTTGGTGGGTGTATTGGATTGGACCTCTTTTAGGAACCCTTCTGGCTCTCGGAGTTCATCGCTTCCCCCCCATGAAGAGGTTTGAAATTGAAACCGCCAAGCTATATCACTTTGAACACGATCCCCATGGCGTTTTTGGGCTGAGGAGCCGCAACTATTGAGAGTTACAAAATATAGTGACAACTATTACGGTAGCGCGGGTCGATGACCCGCGTCTTTCGCCGCTCAGGCAAGCAATGCTTGCCGCCGAGCGGCGCTACAAAGAACGGCGCCACTATATTTTGTAAACATCAGTAAATCGCTGTGCAGTTTCAAACAGACCGGAGAAGCGTGAAAGAACCGGCCGTGCGGTGGAAGTAAGTTTGCCAATGAATCCTTGCCGTCTCGCCTGCATTGTCTTTGGTATACTCATGATCCGGAAGGCGCCGGCGCGGCGGTGTTACCCCGGCTGCAGAAGGCGGCTGCACACGCAAGGTGCGGATAAAGCCGGCGTTCGCAAGGTATGACAAGAAGGCAAGCGACAGCAGCGATACTGGCAGGCGGTGCGGCGTTCATCCTGGTCTCCGTTCTAGCCTATCGCCTGGGCTTGCGTCACGCGGCGGGCCCGGAACCGTCGCGGGCCGCGGAACCGAACCCGGAAAGCGGATGCCTGGACTTCCACACCGCGAGCGGGCACAGCGGCGAAAACACCTGCGTCACGGGGCGCGTGCTTCGGGTGTTTACGTCGCGTTCCGGGAACACCTTTTTGGATTTTTGCACGGATTACCGGCGCTGCCCTTTTACGAGCGTGATTTTTGCCTCCGATCGTTCTCAATTCGGCAATCTGGCCGCGCTCGAAGGAAGAAAAGTAGAAATCAGGGGAGAAATAACTTCCTATAATAGCCGTGCTGAAATCGTTATTCACAAGCCGCAGCAAATTCGCGTCGCTCCATGAGGACTTCATGCTGGCGGGAAGAGAACGGGCCGGGCTGGATGTCTGCGGGTGGGTTCTTATAGCCTTGTTTATTGTTTGTTGCATAAGCGTTGCAGCCGGCAATAGTCTGGCGGAACAGGCGGCTGCCGCCCGTGCGACTCCAGAGCCGCAGAACGAATCGGAGTCCCGGACACTGGTTCAGCAAGGAGATGACCGGCTGGCGCACCAGGACTTTGCGGCGGCGGAGGCGGTCTTTCGGGCGGCCGTTGAAGGTGATCCCACTCTTGCAGCGGCCCATCGCGGGCTTGGCTTGGCGCTCTGGGAGCAAGGCCGTGCAGAGGCTGCCTGGAAGGAGCTTCGCGTGGCTGCGAGGCTCGATCCTGGCTCTGCAAGCGCTCACTACGTTTTGGGCAAACTTGCCTGGTTCCTTTATCAACAACCCCAGGCCCGGAGCGGGGAGGCCCAGAGCCTTAATCCAGATGACTTGCAGGCTCTCGCCCTGAGCGAGGTTGAAAAGGCTGTGGCGCTCGACCCGCGCAATTTTAAAATGCGTCTCGACCTTGCGGAATTAAACCTCGCTGTGGGACGCGACAAGCAGGCGCAAAGCGATGCCGGGCAGGCCATCGGGCTTGCAAGCTCGCCCGTCGAACGCTCCCTTGCGCATGTGATGATGGCGCGGTCGCTGGTTTCGACTGACGACGAGGATCGAGCCGAAGCTGAATACAAGAAGGCGCTTCAAGCGAATCCTGCGAACGGCACGGCCTACCTGCGCCTCGGACAACTGCGCCTGTTCCAACACAAGCCTCTGGAAGCGGCAAGGTATTTCCGGCGCGCCATTCAGGTGTCGCCCGATCTCGAGCCTGCTTACGCGGCGCTTGCGGAACTTTTGGCAAATGCCCACGAACATACTGAAGCACAGTCCTTATTCGAAAAAGCTGTGGCGCTCGATCCCCAGGATTGGCACACCCGATACCAGCTTGCGGTCTTGTTCATGGAAGGCGGGCAAAGCGCGCGCGCCAAGGATATGCTGACCGGCATCGTCGCGCAGCAGGAGGATTTTCTTCCGGCGCGGGAGCAACTGGGCCTGCTGCTGCTGCGGCAAGGCGATCAAGAGGGCGCACTGGCCCAAGCCCAGGCCTTGATTGCGCGCAATCCTCAAGCCAAGGAAGGCCACCGCCTCTTGGCGCTGGTGATGTGGCGACAACGCAAGCTGGAGTCGTCGCTGGCAGAGTGCGCCCTGGCGCTCGGCGCCGACCCCCATTCCGCTTCCATGCTTCTCCTGCAATCCATCGAACTCTGGCAGCAAAAGCGGAAGCAGGATGCGCAAGCCGCGTTCCGCCAAGCCGCACAGGAAGACCCGAGCGTTCGCTCAGCGGCAACCTTTTGCCGGCTGATCGCCTGCGACAGCCAGGATATTCCGCTCGTCGATGAATTTTTGCGTAAGAACCGCTGGGTTCTTAATCCTCCCGGGGCTGAGTAGCTGGCGCTTGTGCCGTTTGGGAGCGATGGCGCCGTGCGCTGCCCGGCGGACCCGGCCACTCAAATCCACGTGGCGTCTATCAATTCCGGTTACGGCAAGACCGGTCCCTCCGCCCTTTCAACAGGTTTGACAAACCACCTGGGCGCTGTTAGATTGAAGACAATGTGAAGGAGGGAATTTCTTTTCGGAGGTCCCCGTCCGACGTTTCGACTGAGAATTCCTGATAGAGACAACCTGCCTTCCTCCATGCGAGGTGTTTATGCAAGGGACAATCAAGAGGGTTATTCGGGACCGGGGTTTCGGGTTCATCCGCTCGACGGACGGGAAAGAAATCTTTTTCCACCGCAGCAGCCTGCAGGAACTTAACTTCGATGTCCTGAAAGAAGGACAAGCGGTCGAATTTGAGATGGAGGATGGTCCAAAAGGCCCCCGAGCAGTCGCCGTTCGCGCGGGAGCGGATTAGATCATCTCCAACAGGACCTCCGACCTTTCCACTTTCCGTATTTTTCAGCAGGTGTTAGACGGGCCGAGGGCGCCCATGAGTGTTTGCCCAGAGTCCCCGGGCAGGGGAATCCGGATTCGAAGCAAGGTGCGTGACCGCGGCATTGCGTTCGGAAGAGTTGCAGCTCTCCGGCTTTTGATGTAATCCGACTGTCGGCGAGCGCAACCCGGCGGATTATCAACTTCTGTCACCGCTTCCGCGCGATTCGCGGCCTCTGGTGTTACTGCGGAAACTGTAAGTGCTGCATCCCTCCGTGAAGCGGCATTTTCTTTCCTGCCCAAGTGAACCATCCCTTAATTCCAGCCGGCAATGAGACCGCAGCCGTCAGGCCTTTGCCTTGCCGCTCGAACCTCACGGTGATTTCTCCTTCCGGAACGGGAAGTGTAGCCGACAGGTGCGTCAGCGGACCCAAATGCGGTTGGATGGAAACTTCGCGGAATCCGGGCGCGGCGGGTTCAATCCCCGCCACCGTCGCCAGGAAGTCGAAGTTCGGATGAGCGCTCCAGGCGTGGCAGTCTGAGCGCGTTGGCTCCGGCATCTCCGCCCAGGTGGTTAACCCGAGCTCCAGCATGTGGCGCCACGGGCCTAGCTGGCTCAGGTAGTCGTCGCCAAGGCCCGCTTTATCCATGGCGCGGAATAAATAGAACCGGAAATAGTATGAACACTGTGTAAGCGTGGAATCCGTCAAGACGGTTTTGAGCACCGCCGGTTGCTCCTCTCGAGGGATCGTATCGGTCAGGACGCCGAGGATGTTTGCATGCTGGCTGAAATGCCTTCGCGCGGGAGTATCTGCCAATAGACTACGAGACCGATCCCAGCAGGTTTGATAGACGGCGCGCGCGATTCTTGCCGCGAGAGCGCGGTCCGCTTCAGCCTTTGCCTGGCTGCCGAAATTCGCTTCAAGGTCGGCCGCTTCGCGCAAAGCCGCAGCAAATTGCAAGCTGAGAATCGCCGACTGGCCGTCGGCTTCTTGAGGCGGAACTCCGTTCTTGAAGTCCTTCGTCCAATCCACAAAGTTCCACCAGTCCATCTTTCCGAGCAGTCCGGAAGGAGTCAATCGCCGCTTGAACCAGCCCAGCACGTCCCGCATTCCGGGAAGGAACTGGCGGAGGAAGTTCGAGTCCCCGTGATACCACCAGAGTTCGTGCATCATGCCGACCCAGAAGAGAGAAAAGGGTGGGATGAATTGAGGCAGATAGGACGGATAACGGCTTTCGGTGATGCCTTCGGGAATGCGGGAATCGTTGAGCAGTTCGATCGCATTTTTCGCCAGCCGGTCGTCTCCGGTCATGTAGAGTGAAATCAAGACTTGAATGCGGGTGTCGCCGGCATACTGGAGCTGTTCGTAGTAGGGGCAATCCATGTAAGTTTCATGAGCGCAGAGGCGCGCGGTACGCCAGCCGACTTGCCACATCTTTTCGAGTTCCGGGTCGCCGCTCTGAAATCTTGCGCGCAGGACAAAAGGATACGCGGTAAACATGCCGCGAAAGTCATCCAGCACGAGAGGATCGGCCCCTGTCTTGATATCGATTTGCAAGTATCGGTAGGTGCGCCACCAGAGCGGCCGGAACAAGCGGTGATTTCCCCCGTCAGGAAGAAACACGTCTTGATATCCCAGAATCTCTTTCCCAGCCGTGACGTTTCGGTTGCCTTTTCTGCCGTCCTTCCAGAGCGCTTCTGCGTAGGTCAGTGTAATTGCGGCTCCGCGGCCCCCGCTCACGATCAGTTCGGGATAGGCCGTTGTTTCGTAGGTCTGGTCGAAAAGCAGACTCGCGGCAGTGTGGGCGGGAACGGTGACCGGGGCGCGGCCCTGGAGGAACGTTGCATCCGCATGAACCCCTTTCGAACGCACCACGCGGACCAGCCGCTCGAGTTTTTCTTCCATGAAAGGGATGTTTTGCGGCACGAGCATCCAGCGCGAGGGGTTGTCTTGAATGCCGCGCGGGCCACCCTGGGCGAGAACCAGGGCGGACTTCCAGGCGGAGTCGTCGTACCCCGGCTCCTGCCAGCCCCAGGGCACCTTCGATCCATCCCAGCGCTCGCCAGGTCCGACGACGCTGTAAAAGGGAATGCGCTTTCGGTTGAGCGGGATCATTTGAATGGCCTGGCTGGCCAGGCACTTCCAACTCGAGTTCGAGTCCACCAGGGCTTCCTGGGCGCCATCTCCTTGAACGATCAGGCCTGTCTCATTGCTCATCTGAGCCATGGGTGCAAGTTCAGCAAAGTTCCACACAACCGCCGCAAGAACGTTGGCGCCGGCGCGGAGATGTGCGGCGATGTCGAGCGTGGCGTATCGCCAGTGGAACAGGTCACCCCGCGCGGGTCCTTCCACAACCCGCACGCCGTTCACAAACAGCTCGTAGCGGTTATCTCCGCTCACGTGGATGACGAAATGCTCCGGCTTGCGGGTGAGGGAAAAGTCCTTGCGGAAATAATAAACCCCGAATTCGCGATGCGGACTGCCAGGACAGGCAATCCACTCGGCCGGCCAACGATGGTGCAGAAGATCGATTTCAGATGTCTTTGCCGGAGACAGTATGGAAGGGAAAAGAATTAAAGAGAAAATGAGGAATACAATTCTGGTATTGAAGATCACACGCATGGGACTCTCCTGGTCTCATAAGAACGCGCAAATTGCCTGCCGTTCTCATTCCTGCTCATTCCTGTTAGGCGTACTTCTTGTGGCGTCGAAGACCTGCATTATGGAGACTGTGGGACGAGAAGTCAACGCAGAGGGGGGGCGGGCCCCGTCATCCCCCGAGATAAGAAAAACATCGTGAGGGAGTCGGACAGAGAGCGGACTTCACCTTGCCTGCGCTTGGGAATTTTGATTTGCGGGATTCAAATCATCGGGGACGGCCAACATTCCCGACACTTGTCCCTTATCAATTTGGGACACGACGAGTTCAACAGGGAACTGGCTGCGCGTTGTATAAAACTGGATGACCTCGTTCAAGGCGCGATCTTTCAGCTCAACCGATTTGTCGTCTACAATTAGGCGCAAGGTATAACGCTGGTTGGGCACGTTGGTGTTGGCAAGTTTTATCGAGATGGGTCCCACACGCTGAAATCGCGATTGCTTCTTCAGGCTGAAAGGAATCCCAGTCCGCCGCGTAATTTTTAAGAGCTGGTTGACAGCGTTCTGATTCTCGGCGACTTGGCTCCGTTGTGTATCAAGCTCGCCAACCACGCTGCCCAGACGGTTGACGGTTGCTTCCCATTCTTGATGGCTCGCGGCGAGGTCGCCCTGCAGCAGGCCTAAGCCAGGATCTGGCTTTGCTGTGTTGGTTGGATGGGTAGCAAGTGGAGCCTTCGGTTGTGAGGACGCAGTGACTAGGGGCTTTTGAACCGGAGATCCCGGCACCGCAGCCACGGGACGATGAGCAAGTTCGGCAGACAGGACATGGGGAAGTTTGGGTTCCTGGTTCTCACCTTTCTTCTCTTCCGCAGCGGGGCTCGGCATGGGCGACCGACGCTTCTTCTCGATTTCCTCAATCCGGGCTTGCAGAACCTCAATCTTATGCTGAAGTTGTTTTACCTCCGTGCTGTTATTGTTGCCGCTATCGACGTTTGAAAGGCCACCGGCCTTGATGTACCGATAAGCTGCGAATGCCCCCAAGGCCGCCACCAGGATTAAGACGAGCGCTCCTGGCAACGGAGAACGGGACGGAGGCGGAGGCGGAGACGGCTGCTTGGATTTAACAAAGACCTGACGGTCATACCCGAATCCACCCATGGCATACTCCCTGCCGACCGGCTAATTTTTCAATGCAATTTGACTTCAACCTGGGTCGGGTAGCGCGGTTTGAGCGTAAGAGAATATTCGCGCGTCTCGCGAGGAAGAAGGTCGATTTCCCGTTCTGCATGTTCCATCCGGGTCCCATCCATCGCCAACTTATATTGGCCGGGCGATATGACCAGAAGTAAAGGTGTCCTCCCCACGATCTTTCCGTTGATGCGCACGTAAGCCTGGTTGGGAACGGATCGCAGCATGAGCTTGCCGGCGTCCTTTCCGGCGTGGCTCTCAAGAGCCTGGCGATTGGCCTCGACTGAACCATCGATCAGCGAGTCATCAATAAACTTCGTCCCCTTGGAATTTGTCGGCTGGCTCTGGATGACAGTCGGATTCTCCTTAGGCCCGGTGGGGAATTTAGCTTTGTTCATCAGATTGATGCCGCTGACGCTTCCGGAAATGCCTGAAGTTGCTCCCCCGTATTCCGCCGCCGCTTGGGGGAACGCGCAGGCCGCGCCGAAAGCGATTAAGAGGGTCAGTTCAACTCCCCGCCACAGCAGCCTGCCCTCGGGCAAGAGGTTTCTTGACCATCGGCCTATCGAAAAATACGCAAGTTTTTTCATCATAGAGGCTGCCATTTGCTTATTCTCCTTCGATTGGAGTTTTTCCCTCAGATGGAGCCCCCTCCCAGAACCAGGAAAAACCGGACTTGCATGTTCGTATTTACCTTTAGGATATCCGCCGTGTGTCGAGGATTGCATCGATCCAGTCTTTGACGTATAAGGCCAAAACTACCTCTAGCATATATCGGGAATTCAGTTTGGGCAAGAACTAGCGTGCCAATAGCTGATTTATAGCGTTGCTGAGCAACCGGGAAGATTTTAAACTTTCCGGCTACGGGAGGTGGGAAGGTCTTGGCAATGCGAACAACACAATTATATTCAATAAGATACGAGCACGCCGGTGCAGTTGCATCCCCCTTCGCATGCCGATTGTTCAAGGAGAGCTTGAACATCACGGAGATGCCAACTGTTTACATCCGCTGCTTTTTTCTTGTCCCCCACCAATAGACCGCCAGGATCTCACTGAAGCCAACCATGGAAAGGATAGATATCCAAGCGTCGTCCGAACCATGCCAGAGTCTATCGATCACCTGCGCCGCTCCTGTCACGGAAACGATGGCCAGCACAACGATTGGGACTAAACCCGCCACAATGGCAAAGACTTTGAGAAATTCTCTCATCAGTAGTGGCGAGCGCTCTTATGGAATCACGGCCGCTTTCAATTCCCCATTGCGGTTTTTCATGCGTTGGAAGAAGCGCGGCAACTCATCGAGGGGAATTTCCGTGGTAACAAAGTCTGAAGCCCGGACCTCGCCTCGCGCGACGGTATCCAGAGCTTTGCGGATAAATTGAGGGGTGTGATGGAACGTGGACCTGATTGTGATTTCGGAGTAGTGCAGAGCGGAGGGATCAAACTGCACATGACTGCCGCGCGGGCAACCTCCAAACAGGTTTACTGCTCCTCCCCGTCGCACCATCTGGACGGCCCACTGCCAGGTTTCGGGAACTCCCACTGCTTCGATAACGGCATCAGCTCCGTGGCCGCCTTCCGTGATCTGACGGACAGCCTGGATGGGATTGCTCTCCTCGGAAACGTCAAACGCGGCCATAGCGCCCAGCCTCTCCGCCGCTCGAATCTGACTTTTCCTCTTTCCTAAAGCGATGACCCTGGCACCCTGGCCTGAGAGGATTCGAATGAACTTCAAGCCGATGGGTCCGCAGCCGATGACTACCACCATGTCGCCGGGATTAATGCCGGTCTCTTCGATCCCCCGCAGAATACACGCCAGCGGCTCGACAAGCGCCGCGTCCTGAAAGGAAACATGCGGGGGGACTTCCAGCATGTTCTCCCGGACGATGCGGCCGGGAATTCGGATATATTCGGCGTAGGCGCCGTTGTTGAACAAAAGCGCCTCACAAAGGTTGGACTGCCCTTTTCGACAAAACACGCATTCATTGCAGGGAGCGGAGTTTGCAGGGACTACCCACGTACCAGGCCGCACGCCATCCTTGACCTCGCTCCCGACGGCCTCGACGACTCCCGAAAGTTCATGGCCGAAAACGGCGGGGGGGACGATCATTCGAGCGTGATAACCCTGGCGCCAAACCTTCAGGTCCGTTCCGCAGGTCAACGCTACCTTCACCCGGACAAGAACCTCATCTGAGCCGAGATTTGGGATGGGAATGCGTTCGATTTTCAAATTCTCGCGGCCATAAAGAACCGCAGCATTCATATCACCGTCAAGATGTGTATCCATTAGGGCACCAATATGATTTTTAATGACTCACCAGAAGGATGAGCAGCCAAATCTAAAGCCTCTTCAATTTCCGAGAGAGGAAAGCGGTGCGAAATCAATTCCCGGACCGGCAGAATTCGTTCAAATACAAGACGTGCAGATTCCGCTTGCAGGTCAAACGCGGCGCTGTAGCTTCCCAGGATATCCTTCTCTTCGATGCCGACTGCCGCGGCAGGGAATTCCACCCGCATTAGCGGATCGTTATAAGCGAATAAAAGAACTCGTCCCCCGGGGCGCACCAAGCGAAGCGCTTCCTCCAGGAGTTCGCGTTGGGGAGCGCCAACCAGCACGGCATCCGCTCCGCGGTCTGAAGTAAGAGCGTGAAGCTCCTCCACCAGATGGCCCGTCAAAGGATCAAATGACGCTTGTGCCCCCAGTTCAACGCTCTTTTGCCGGCGCGTGGGCATCGGGTCGCTTGTGAGCACCGTCGCGCCCGCATGACGCGCGAGCAGCATCAGCAGGAGTCCGATCGGCCCCTGGCCAATCACCAATACGGTTTCTCCCTGCTGGACTCGGGCTTTCTGGATGGCTTTCAGGCAGGTGTTCACGGGCTCGACAAAAACAGCTTCCTCAAAGCTGACGTTGGACGGAATCGCCATCATCCCTCTCTCTGCAATCCAGTCCATGACGCGAACATATTGAGCAAAACCGCCGCCGCTCGGACGAAATCCACTGGTGACCCCCACTTTTTTATAGGTCGGGCACTGGGAAAAAAGCTTCTGCTCGCAATAAAAGCACTTGCCACAGGGAATGTGGTGAAAGCTCAACACGCGATCCCCGGGCCGCCATTGGCGAACCTTTGCGCCCACGGCCACCACCGTGCCGGCAATCTCGTGTCCGAAAATCTGTGGCGGGGGAAGAAACCCTTGTTTGATTTTCTTGATATCCGTGCCGCAGATTCCGCAGGCTCCGACGCGCACCAGGACCTCGCCCGCCGAGATTTCCGGAATCGGAACCTCCTCAGCCACTACGCGCCCTTGGCCGCGATAGACGCCGGCCAACATGCGGCCCTCGCGGGGCTGAACTGCGGACGATGCGCCGATTTCCGTTCCCACAGTCGTCATTTCGCAACCTGCTGAGCCGAGAGGTCCAGACTTGCTTTAGGTTCTCCCAAAGAGTCGATATAAGCGTCCAGGTAACGGGCCAGAGCACTCGCTGCCCGCGAACTTACCACTCCAAATTTCACTAGCGGCCACAACTCTTTGGGAGCGCGCGCAACTTGTCCGAGAACCTGAGTCATGCGAACGCGGCCGGAAGTGTCCAAGGTCCGATCGAAGTCGCACATTAAGTCGAGCTCGACCTCGTCCGCGATGGCACGGATCGCCACGGAAGGCACATCCCATCGGGCCATTTCCTCCATGACCGCAAAGGATTCCATGTCCACCGCATCGGCGAAGGCTCCAAGCGCTGACTTTTCTTTTGATGTTCGGACCACTTTTGAAACAGAAATAAAGCTTTCCACAGCTTTCGCGCCGCACCTGACGGCCAGGCCGAGAAGGCTTGCATCACTGCTCAAGGATTCAGCGCCTGCCTCGCGGAAAATTGTCCGTGCCACCAAAACATCTCCCGACCGATACTCGCTCTTGAGTCCGCCCGCCAAGCCCGAAATAATGCAGAGATCTGGAGCTTCTTCGAAGCACGCGCGAAGGGTCTGGATTGCATTCTCGGAGCCAACTCCCGTCAGAATCGCCTTGATATCGCTCCCGGCTATTTGCGCGTGAAAGACACGGCCATCGCCCGGCGCCGGCCGGAACGAGCGAACCCTCCGCCAAGGTCTAAGCTCCCAATCCACCGCGAAAGTTACAAGGACCTTCATCCTGACTGCCTTCGATCCAGTTACGCTGCCGCACTATACTTCGTCTCTCGGAAACGGTTGCCCGGCGCGTAGTGGTTCTGCCGATACCAGTTGACAGCCCTCTCAAGCGCAGCTTCCACCGAACCAGGCTCAAACCCCAGTTCCTGTTGCGCTCTGGAACTATCTACAAACATCTTATGGCGCGCCATCCGGACCCCTTCGAGCGGGATTCGAGGCTGGCGGTTCAGCACACGGGAGACGAGTTGGTCCGCGTGGCTGACGGCCAGGGCCACGGCATGGGGCAGGCGCACCCACGGACTCGGAAGTCCGGTGATTTGGGCCAGGATATCGAGGATCTCTTTGAGCAGCATATTACGGCCGCCCAGGATATACCGTTCGCCGGTCTGGCCTCGCTCCGCAGCCAGGCAATGTCCGACGGCCACATCCTCCACCGGCACCAAGTTCAAACCCGTTTGGACATAAGCAGGCATCCGCCCGTTGAGGAAATCCACAATGATACGGCCTGTGGGTGTCGGCTTCCAGTCGCCGGGGCCGACGGGTGTCGTGGGATTGACCACCACAACCGGAACGCCTTCGCGCGCTGCGCGCAACGCCTCCTGTTCCGCCAGGTACTTGGAGCGTTTGTAATGGCCGATCATTTCGCCAAGCTGAGTCTCCGTTTGCTCGTTCGGCAAGCGGTTGGGGCGCTCGACGGCAAGGGTGGCAACGCTGCTGGTGTAGATAACGCGTTCAACACCCTCGCGGCGTGCGGCGTCCAGGATGTTCCGCGTTCCTCGAACGTTGGTGTCGTAGATTTCCTGGGGATGGGAGGCCCACAGACGGTAATCGGCCGCCGCGTGGAAAATGCGACGCACGCCCCGGACAGCCGGCTGGAGCGATGCGGGGTCGCGCAAATCTCCGTAAACCGTTTCCACCGGCAGGCCTTGGAGCGCGCGCAGGTCGCTCTGCGGGCGAACCAGAATTCTTACCTGATGGCCCTGCTCAAGCAGCGCATGGGTCAGGTGGCTGCCCACAAATCCGTTTGCCCCGGTGACTAGACATCTCACTTTACGTGTCCATTCCCGTTGTGCTTGCCGTTGCCGTTCCGGCCGTTGTGACCGTTTTTGTTCCTCATCCCTCCAAGCTGCCATTTCAGCAGTTTCCATGTGTCCGGCAAGGTTCGGTTGGAGCCTAGCACCGCTGACGGTTCGTATCCGACGTGAACCATACAATCCGCGCAACGCGGATCGCGTCCCCGGCCATACTTTTCCCACGGCGTGTTTTCGATAAACTCCTTGAAGGTCGCGTGATGTTTATCCGTAATCAGGTAGCACGGTCCCTTCCATCCCCGCGGGTTGTAGGTGGGGTTTCCCCATGCCGTGCACATCAGATCGCGCTCGCCCCGCAGAAATTCCAGATAGATCGGCGAGGTCATCAAACTGTACTGTTCGAGGAGATGGGTGGCCAGGCGAAACTTTTCCTCCACCTCCTGGCGCGACATGAAGATCTCCTTGGCTTGGACGGCAAGATAGGAATAAGCGGGTGAAAGCATGTGACCGTCAACGCCCAGGCCCCGCATGTACTCAAACAGTTCAGCGATTTCCTTGAGGTCGGTTTGTTTATAAATCGTGGTGTTGGTACAGACCTGGAAACCGGCTGCTTTGGCCGCCTTAACGCCCTCCACGGCTTCTCGAAACACCCCTTTGCGTTCAACGCAGAGATCATGTGTTTCTTCCATGCCGTCGAAATGCACGTTAAAAAAGATGCGGGACGACGGTTTGTAATCCTTGATCCGTTTCACAATAAACATTCCGTTGGTGCACAGGTAAATATGCTTTTTTCGGGCTAACAGTTCTTCCACCAATCGCGGCAGCTCGGGGTAGATCATGGGTTCTCCGCCGCAAATGGACACGATGGGTGCGCCGCACTCATCGACAGCGCTTAGACATTGTTCCACCGTGAGCTTTTCGCGGATGGTGTCTTGATACTCCCGGATTCGCCCGCAACCGGTACAGGTCAAATTGCAGGCGTGCAGAGGCTCCAGCATCATCACCAACGGAAACTTCTGGGTTCGATGAAGACGTTTACCCACAATATATGAGCTCAGGCTTGCCGTTAGGCTGAGCGGAAATCTCATCCAAACCTCCCGTTCCTTTTTCGATCCCCATTTTGGGATGGGAATTCGGTTGGCGAAAAACGAATCAGTTCAGCCTGCGTCTCACCACGCCGCAGGTTTCGATACCGCGCTAATGCATAAAGTGGAAACGTGTCCCGATAGAAATGATAACAGAGGTAAAAAACCCTCGGAAAGCCCGTTCCCGTAAACATTGTTTCGTTCCAGAAGCCGCCCTCTTTTTGCTCGTCCAGCAGATACTGTACGGCGCCGGTTACCGAAGGACTGCTCATATCGCCTGCCGCCAGCAGGCCAATTAATCCCCATGCCGTTTGGGACGGCGTGCTCGGGCCCTGTCCTTTAAGGGAAGGATCGTCATAGGATGCGCAGGTTTCCCCAAAGCCGCCGTCTGGATTCTGGACTGCGCGAAGCCAATCGGCCCCTCGCTGTGCTTCCCTGTTTGTTTGCAGGCCGAAGACTTCCAGCATCCGCAGCACACCGCTTGTTCCGTAAATGTAATTGACTCCCCAACGGCCGTACCACGCACCCTCGGAAGTTTGCTCTTCTTGCAGATACTTCAAAGCGTGTTGAGCCGTGGGGTGGGAGGCTGACCAGCCAAATCGTCCCAGACATTCCAGCACGCGCGACGTTACATCTTCGGTGGACGGGTCGATCATGGCGTTGTGGTCGGCAAAAGGGACCCGCATCAAGATTATGTGGTCGTTATCCCGGTCGAAGGCGCCCCAGCCACCGTCGCGGTTTTGCATGCTGAGAAGCCAGCGAAGCCCGCGGCGGAGGGAGTGTTCAAGCCGAGCGCGATCCGGATAAGCCACTTGCCGAAGCGCCATCAACACAAAGGCCGTATCGTCCACGTCCGGGTAGAAATCGTTGCGAAATTCAAAGGCCCAGCCGGCCGGGTCGGCGTCCTTATTCTTAATTTGCCAGTCACCCGGACCCACAACCTGGCGATTGAGAAGCCAGTGGGCCGCCTTGATCAAAGCCGGATGATTCGCCGGAAGCCCCGCCTCCAGTAGAGAATTCATAACGATCGCAGTGTCCCAAACAGGGGAAACGCACGGTTGAAGCCGGATCGTCTCGTCGTCTTCAATCTCAAAGGAACGCAAATGGTTCGTTTCACGCACCGTCAGCGGGTCGTCCGGAGGATAGCCCAAGGCCAGCAGCGCAAAGACGGAGTTCACCATCGCCGGATAGATTGCCCCCAGTCCTTCGGTACGTTCGAGGTGGTTTAATAGCCATTCCCGGGCTTTGGATATCGCAGCCTTGCGAAACGGCTTCCAGGGAAGAGCTTCGTGCAACTTGAACAGCCGGTCCAACGCCAGGAACAGGTTCCGCCAAGTGACAATGCGGCGGTCCCAATCGAACGCGGGAATGTGGTGCGACGGATCCCGGAAAAGTTCTTTGATCGCTCCGTTGACGGGCATCGGCCACTGGGGCTTCAAGGCATAAAGGATTGTGAGAGGCACCACGATGCCGCGCGTCCAGGAAGAAACCGAATAGACGCTCAGGTAGAACCACGGAGGAAGAAGCATCAGCTCGGGCGGAATGGCAGGTACGTATTTCCATTCGAGCGCGCCGCCCAGGGCCAGATAGAACCGCGTGTAGGAATTGGTGTGTTCCAGGCCGCCCAGTTCATGGACACGGTTGCGAGCGCGAACCATGTGCGAGGCTTCCGGGGAATCGCCGGCCAGCTTGAGAGCCACGTAGGCTTTGACCGTGGCGTTCAGCTCGGAGGGGCCGCCCTCGTAAATGTTCCATCCGCCGTCCGCAAGTTGCTTGCGCCGGATATAGTTGGCGAGTTTAGCAATGCGGATCGGATCAAACTGCCCTAAGACGTGTAGGAAAAATATGTAATCGGATTCGAGGGTTGTATCGGCCTGTAATTCACCGGCCCAATAGCCGTCGGGAGTTTGCAGCGAGAGCAAATACTCAGTGGCTCGATCCACAGCCGACTGAAGGCGCTGGTCGATATCCAAATCAAGCCGGGTGGCCGCGCGCTCCCGCTGTGGTGGTTCCAGTTCAAGTTCTGCTTCCTGTGCCATGAGCCTCCCGGACAACCCTTCCATACCCTTGCCATTGCTAAGCATGCAACTCCGCAGGCAACGCAAAACGGACGTCTTCTTCAACCCACTCAACTTCTTCGACTCGCGTAAAACCCCATTCCTTTAAGCGTTCGACCACCTGGCGGACCAGGATTTCAGGGGTTGACGCTCCTGCGGTAACGCCGATCCGGCGCCGTCCCCGCACCCACTCCGGCAGAATATCGTCGGCGTTGCCGATCAGGTAGGCGGCCGTGCCGCCCCGCCGGGCAACCTCAACCAGGCGGTTTGAATTCGAACTGTTCTGGGCTCCGACCACCAGAATTCCATCCGTCTTTGGGGCGACGGCTTTTACGGCCATCTGGCGATTTTGCGTGGCGTAGCAGATATCCTGCCCCGGCGGTCCAATAATGGCTGGGAAACGCTGCTTCAGGCGGCTGACAATTTCTTCGGTATCGTCGAGGCTCAAGGTCGTTTGAGTCAAGTAAACCACTCGATTGGGATCGGGTATTTCCAGCACATCCACGTCTTCCACGGTGGAAATAAGCCGGATGGCTTCCGGAGCTTCTCCGAGAGTTCCAATCACCTCGTCGTGGTGCCGGTGACCGACCAGAATGATCGTGTAGTTTTTCCGGGCGTAACGAATAACCTCAAGGTGAACTTTCGTAACCAGCGGACAGGTAGCGTCAATGACTCGCAGGTGGCGCTGGCGGGCCTCCTCGCGGACATCGGGTGAGATTCCATGCGCGCTAAAAATCACCACAGCGCCGGGAGGAACCTCGTCGAGCCTCTCCACAAAAACGGCGCCTTGGCTGGCTAATTCATCAACGACATAGCGGTTGTGAACAATCTCTTTGCGGACGTAAACCGGAGGGCCAAGGTTGGCAAGCACCATCCGTACCACATCAATAGCACGAATGACCCCGGCACAAAACCCTCGTGGCCGCATCAGGAAAAGAGTGCCGGGCTCTGTAGCCGTCAGGCTCTCCGCCGGAGGATTTATATTCATTATTTTGTGATCATCCTTTCCTATTACAGCCCCGAAGCTTAATCCTCGCATGGTCTACGCCTAAGCGTCAAGATAACCGGAGATCCCTTCCCCCTGGCCGGTATGCCCATCCTGAATGTATCCAGCATCGGCATTCATGCATCATAACGCATGAGCCCTTTTTAAGGCTCTACAAAAAGTCTCTTACGCAAGGCATGAGATATTTGCTAGAATGCTGCTCTTATGGACCGTTTCCACTACGGAGGCTCGCCTCAAGTCTCAACATAGACCCTGCCGATTGAACTATTACTTATGACAACTCCAAGCGCAAGAATTTGCACTGCACTGTTTTGTATCGTTACTCTTGGCCTGCCTGTTTGGGCTGCACGCGCGCCCGAACCAACCCGTTGTCCCTCAAATCCGGCGATTGCCAAGGAATTAGATGCAGGAAAATACGTTCACGCATCCGAAGTCCTCGAGAAGATGCTCTCTAGGAATCCCAATGATGCTCAGGCTAATTTCTGGCTGGCGCGTTGTTTTTTGGAACTGGGAGACTATGATCGGGCGGTTACTTATGCAGAACGGGCCGTCAAGCTGGCTCCGGACTGTTCCGAATCCCATTTATGGCTGGGGCGCGCTTATGGCCTCAAGGCGGAGAAAACCCGCAGCTTGTTCGTAGCCCGGAAATCCCGCGAGGAATTTGAGACGGCAGTGCAATTGGACCCGAATAACCTGCTTGCCCGCCGCAACCTGATGGAATTTTATTTGGAGGCCCCGTGGTTCCTGGGCGGCAGCAAAGATAGAGCCTGGAGCCAAGTGGAGGCCATCGTCTCCCGTGATCCCGTGGAGGGCTATCTGGCGCGTGCGGCTTACTGGCAGGAGGTCGGCAAACCCGCGCTTGCGGCACAGGACTATCGGCAGGTCCTGACGTTAAGGCCCCGGAGTGTCGAACCGTATTTCCAGGTGGCGGATTTCTATGCAGCCGATGGAAACCCTGAACAACTTCAGGCTGCGGTGCATGAGGCTTCCTTGATCGGACCGAGCGATCCCCGTCTGGCTTATTACCGCGGCGTGGCAAGAGTTCTGGAGGGCAGGGAATTGCCTGAAGCGGAAAAGGACTTTGAAGAATATCTCTCGCGATCTCCCAAGCGCGACGATTTTCCACCCCACGCCTCGGCCCATGACTGGCTGGGGCGCATCTATGAGCATTGGGGCAAAGTGCAGGAGGCGATCCGGCAGTACAAGACGGCTCTGGGCTTGAGTCCTGACAACCAAACGGCTCGAGACAGGCTGCACCGGCTCGAGTCCAACTAGCTGGCGAGGTTCCGCGAAGAAGGGAAACAGGGGTGGGAATAGGAACCGGATGCCCCCTTGAGTGACATAAAGATCGCTGAAGGCAACTCTATTGGGTTTGTGAAGCTCTTATCTCCTGGCGACTGAAGATAGGCGAAGTTAGGTCTTTCGTGTACAATAAGGCGGAGATGTGGGGCCATGGCATCTCCAGTCAAGATGCAAGATTACGAAGGGAGTTTCTATGTCGTCTGTCTTGAAGACGCTGTTGCTGAATCCGCCAAGCTTCGAGGGGTTTGATGGCGGGGCGAGTTCGCGCTGGCCAGCTACGCGTGAGATCGAATCCTACTGGTACCCGGTATGGCTGGCATACCCGGCGGGCATGTTGCCCGGGAGCCGTCTTCTAGATGCGGCACCCCATAAGATTACCCCTGAGCAGACGGTGGCAATCTCGCGCGACTACGACTTTGTCGTTATTTTCACATCGCACGTGGGTTTCCAGAACGACCTGCGTTTGATCCGCATGATGAAAGAGGCCAAACCTGATCTGAAAGTGGCTTTTGTGGGTCCGCCGGTCCAGGTTAAGCCCGCTGAGAGCCTGCTGGCGAGCGAGGACATCGATTTTGTGGTTCGCGGAGAGTTCGATTACGCGGTTGTTGAATTTGCCCAAGGCAAGCCCCTCAGTGAAATCCTGGGGGCCACCTATCGCAAGGAAGGGAAGGTTGTCCACAACCCGCCCCGGCCGGATTTGCAGACGGAGGATTTGGACCGCCTGCCGTTTGCTACGGAAGTCTATAAGCGCGATCTGGTGATCGAGAATTACAACGTACCTTTCCTGCTCCATCCTTTTGTGGCTTTTTACTCGTCGCGAGGATGTCCCGCCCTTTGTACTTTTTGCCTGTGGCCCCAGACGCTCTCCGGACATGCGTGGCGGGTCCGTTCAGCCGACAACATGGCGGCAGAAGTCGGCCAAGCCCTTAAATTGTTTCCGCAAGCGAAAGAGTTCTTTTTTGATGATGACACCTTCAACATCCGTAAAGATCGCGTGTTGGAGCTTTGCAAAAAGTTCAAGCCTCTGGGCTTCCGGTGGTCTTGCACGGCACGGGTCCATAGCGACTATGAAACGCTAAAGGCCATGGCCGACGCGGGCGCCCGGCTGTTTATTGTGGGTTTTGAATCCGGCGACGCTCAGATTTTGAAGAACATCAAGAAGGGCGCGACGCTGGAAATGGCGCGCAATTTTGCGAAAAATTGCAAGAAAGTCGGAATCGCCATCCACGGCGATTTCATTATCGGGCTGCCGGGGGAAACTCCGGAAACCATCCAGCGAACGATTGATTTTGCGAAGGAGCTCGATACCGAGACCATTCAGGTTTCCATCGCTCACGCCTACCCTGGGACAGAATTGTACGAGCAGATGGTTCAAAGCTCGTATCTGATGGATCAGCCTATGTCCGACGCGAATGGGCACCAATTGCCTCATCTTGAATACCCCGGCCTGGGGCTTGAGGAGATGATGGCTTCCGTCAATCGTTTTTACGACGAATACTACTTCCGGCCGCGAGTGGCGTGGCGCATCATGCGCAAAGCCTTGTGGGACACGAGCGAGCGCAAGCGTCTTTACCACGAGGCGGTGCAATTTCTCCGCCTGCGGGGCGAGCGCTGGAAATTTGCCCGTAAGGATCCTCAAGGGCGGTCCTCGATCGCAGCACCTGCAATCGATCTGGCCTCGGGTCCACCGTCGAATCCTTAGATTCAAAGCTCATGGCAGTTCATGACTGAACGAAAAACCCTGCGGGGCAAGACCTATGTCTTGCTGGCGCTGATGGTCGTATTCGGGTCTGCGGGCGATGTCATGCTGAGCCATGGCATGAAGAAACTCGGAGGCCTCGACGGATGGTCCTTCGAAGAGGTCCTGCTTTTTTTCTCGCGGACATTGACCAGCGGCACGGTGTGGCTGGGGATTGCCATGCTGCTTCTGTTTTTTATTTCCTACCTGCTTGTCCTGTCGTGGGCTGACTTCAGTTACGTTTCGCCCGCCTCGGCTGTGGGCTATGCCCTTGTGGCCGTGATGGGATATATCTTTCTCGGGGAGCACGTTCCGCCCATCCGTTGGTTGGGAATTGGGCTGATTTGCGCGGGGGTGGCCCTGGTGGGAGGGACGCATCCCAATACGAGGCAGAACGGATGACGGCCCGGACGGCGCTCTTTATCACGATTATTGTCTTTACGAGCCAAGGCGGAGATCTCGCTCTATCCTACGCGATGAAGAAGATGGGCGAAGTCAGGAGCTTTGGCCCTCGCCATTTGCTGAAAACGCTTGGCCGGGCCTTCCAAATCGGCTGGATGTGGGTGGGAATTGGACTGATGGCTGTCGCCTTTTTCTCATTGCTTGCTCTGCTTTCCTGGGCTAACGTCAGTTTAGTGGTGCCCGCGACGGCCTCCAGTTACATCGTGGGCACACTGGGAGCCCAGTTTCTGCTGGGAGAACGCGTCGATAAAGTGCGATGGATTGGGGTCTTGATCGTTTGTCTTGGTGTGGCTTTTGTTTGTGCCGGATAAAAGGTTGATGGGATGCTTCGATGGGTGCTTGCAGGGGCGGTTTCGGTTGGCGCCTTGCTTCCGTTCCTCTATTACTTGACGGTGATCTACAGTGCCTGGCGTTATTTCCGGCGCCCTCGAGAATCAAATTCAGATTTTTCCCCGCCGGTCAGCCTCCTGAAGCCGGTCCGAGGGATGGAACGCGAAACTTACGCGAACTTTTCCAGCTTCTGCCGTCTGGACTATCCTGAATATGAGATTCTATTCGCCGTCAACGATGCGGACGATCCTGCCGTGCCCGTCATCGAAAAACTCATTCGAGATTTTCCCCGGCGTTCCATTCGTTTGCTGATGGGCTCCTCATCCCGCGGGTCAAATGATAAAGTCCGCAAGCTGTGCCGCCTGGCGCGGGAAGCTCATTATGGGATTTTGGTCATTAGCGATAGCGATGTCCGTGTCGAGCCCGATTATCTGCGCGCGGTCGTGTCTCCGTTTCGAAACCCCCAGGTGGGAGCCGTCACCTGCTTGTACCAGCTAAAACCGGAGCCCCGCTGGGGCCCGGAGCTTGAGGCGATTGGCGTGGCTTCAGAGTTCTTTCCGGGGGTCCTCGTAGCCCGCCTGCTGGAAGGAGTCAAGTTTGCGCTGGGGGCGACGATGGCCGCGCGCTCGGAGATATTGGCTGAAATTGGAGGCTTCGAGGCGATTGCCGATTCCTTTTCGGACGATTTCGAACTGGGGAATCGAATTGCCGCAAAGGGATACCGGGTTGATCTGATTCCTTACACGGTGTGGACCCTGCCTTTTTCAGAGGGAGCGCTCGGCTTCTTTGAACACCAGTTGCGCTTGGCTGTCGGTTTGCGCAATTCGCGTCCGTGGGGCCACTTTGGAAGAATCCTGGCGCAGGGCCTGCCGTGGGCGGTTGCGGCGGCGGCTGTCCATCGTTCTTGGGCTGCGGCAGCGGCGTTTCTGGGCGCTTATCTCGCCCTGCGGCTCGCTATGGCGTGGACGGTCGGTGTCTGGGGGCTTCATGATCCCTTGATGCGCAGGAAATGGTGGTTGGTTCCGCTGTGGGATGCTATAGCCTTTGTCGTCTGGGCCGCAAGCTTTGCACAAAACCGCGTCCGCTGGCGTGGCGCCGAATTCTATGTGCGCAAAGGGAGATTGATTCCTGTTGCCTCGCGACGGTAGCCGAACCTTGGCACAGGACCGCCCGTGGCGGACATCGGCCAGTCGATCGCGAACCATTTCAATTGATCGCTTCCTGCCGGCAACAACAAGAAAACCATGGATTGATTGCTGAATCGAACCGTGTGACCAGGATCATTACTCCCCAACGGAGTCCGGGGGATAGCCGCCGCACTATCGTCTGCGGCTATTTACCCGCAGCAACGGTCTGGGGCTCGCCTGCCTTGGGAGCGTAATAACCGGGGCGGGTTCGCACTTGGTAGTGATCGTGGGCGGAGGGGCCGACAAGCTCCACTTGAACCCTTCTGAAGGTGCCGTCCTTACTGGCGTTTGTGGGGTAATATCCCAGAGTATATTGATTGCGGATATCGTGAGCAATCTGGACGCAAATGGGCTCAACTTGGTCGAGCGATTTGGGGAAATAGGCTTGTCCGCCCGTCGCTTGCGCGAGTTCCTTTAGAATCTTTGCCGCCCTCTTGGCCCCGCCGCCGTGAAGTTTGAATAACCCTCCCGGACGCTCTTCTCCCAGCAAGCCAATGCAATAGATGACAGCGTTTGATTTCTGGGCATACTGCAACAGCTGATCAAAAGAATAGCGGCTTGCGTTGTCTTCGCCGTCCGTGATGACCAGCAAAACCTTCTTGTCCCGATTGCCCAGCTTCAGATGGTCCAAGGACGCATAAACAGCATCGTAGAGTGCGGTGCCGCCGCGGGAATCGATCTTGCTTAAGGCCGCTTTGAGTTCCCCCATGTTGGAGGCGAAATTCCCGGGGGTATCCAGGTAGTAGACGTCGTTGAAATTGACGACAAAGACCTGATCCTGCGGGTTGGATGTTCTGACAAAGGTCAAAGCCGAGGCGTTGACCGCTTGCCGCTTTTCGCGCATGCTGCCGCTGTCATCAATGTCGATTCCCATGGTGACCGGAACGTCGGCGTGGCTGAAGACGGCCAACTGCTGAGGCTGTCCATCCTCCAGGACGCGGAAATCGTTCTTGGTAAGGTTGTTCACCATGTGTTCCTTTTTGTCCACAACGGTAGCGTGGAGAACCACCAAGTTGACGTTCACATTGATTTTGTACTGGTCGCCATGTTTTTGGGGTTGGGGGGTATTGGGATTGCCCGGCTTTAACCCTTGCCCAAGCGAGGGAACTGTTGAAGTGGCGAAAGCAAGAAAGCTGAGAAACACCGCTACGCGTTTAATGTGCGGCGCAAAAAGTTTCTTATTGGGTTGGAGCATAATATCCGGTCCGCGCGTAAACTTGCAGGGGTGGCAGCCCCCGAGGGGGATGAAGCTTAATCTTGATGCGCCGCCAGCGCCCGTCGCGCACAAGGTTGGAAGGCTTATACGCGATGACGTACTGATTGCGGAGTTCGATGGAGATTTTTTCCGCAATATCCGGCAACTCGTCGGGATCCTCGACGCTGAACATTCTGCCGCCTGAAATGCCAGCCAATTCGGATAGCAGACTGGGACCGGCAGCTTCCTCGGGAGTGCGCATTCGGCCGGCGAGAGGTTCAAAAATACCGACACAATAAATCTGGACGTCGGATTCCTTGACCGCTCTTTTAATATCTCTCGACGTGTACCGGCTGTGGTTGTCGCCGCCGTCCGAGATGACCAATAAGGCCTTCCGGCTTGTGCCGGCCTTCCTCATATCTGCGAGTCCCAAATAAATGGCGTCGAGCAACGAGGTCCTTCCTCCGGACTTTACAAAAAGCAACCGATCCAACAGATTTTCGTAGTCGGACGTAAGAGCTGAAATCAAATACGGCCGGTTGCTAAAAGTAACCAGCATAAACTGGTCCTCGGGATTAGATGTCTTAAAGAACTGAAGCGCTGCCTCCTTCGATTTCTGAATTTTGTCCGACATCGAGCCGCTGGTGTCGAAAATCATCCCCACCGCGATGGGGGCATCTTCAGTCGAGAATGACAGAATTTCCTGCCGCACCTTGTCGTCAAACACCTCAAAGTTGTCCTTGTCGAGGCCCGTCACGATTCGATCATAGGGGTCGGTAACGGTGATGGGAACAATGACCCTGTTGACATTGACCTGGATGGGCGTCGAGTGGATGGGTGGCCGGCGAATAACGCTGTTGGCGGCTTGATCATCTTTCTCAGGATGCGGATTATCTTTCCCCTCTGCGGGGAAGCCATTATGCGACACGCCAATGACGCCCCACAAGACGAACGGGATTAGCCCGAACCGAAGTGCGCGCCGCATGGTGTGCCCCGACATCCACGCACCTTCCTCGGATCCCACCCAAGGCGCGAAGCCCTTTTCGAACAGCGCACTTAAGCGAACCCAAGCTCATTCTAGCACATCCTTTAGACCTGCAAGAAACGCTCCGGCCCCGCTCGATTTGTCGTTGACAAGCATTCGCAGGAGAACCCATAATGGCGGGTACTACAGCCTTCCAAATTGACGTGAATGAGCGCAGTGAAAAACCGAACTGAATTTTTGGGTTTCGCGGTGAATCATCCGGATTTCCCTTGCCGGCGGCTCAAAGGAGCAGCATGAGTGCCAAGTACATTTTTGTGACCGGGGGTGTCGTCAGTTCGCTGGGAAAGGGCCTTGCCGCAGCGTCCATCGGATGCTTGCTGGAAGCCCGCGGCCTCAAGGTCAACCTGTTGAAGTTCGACCCCTATTTGAACGTGGACCCGGGAACGATGAGCCCGTTCCAGCACGGCGAGGTTTATGTGACCGACGATGGCGCCGAGACGGACCTGGACCTGGGCCATTACGAGCGGTTTACTCATGTCCGGATGCGCCGTGAGAACAACTGCACGGCGGGGCGAATCTATGAAACCATCATCACCAAGGAGCGGCGGGGAGATTACCTGGGGAAAACCGTCCAGGTGATTCCCCACGTCACGGATGAGATCAAAGCCGCCGTTCGAAAGGTTGCGTCTGAGGTTGACGTTGCCATCGTCGAGGTGGGGGGGACGGTGGGCGACATTGAATCGTTGCCTTTCCTCGAGGCCATCCGCCAAATGCGGCAGGAGCAGGGGCGCGACAACGTCGTCTTCGTGCATGTGACCTTGATCCCGTTCATCAGCGCTTCCGGAGAACTGAAGACGAAGCCCACGCAGCATTCGGTGAAGGAGCTGCGGGAAATTGGTATTCAGCCTGACATCCTCCTTTGCCGGACGGACCGGTACCTCTCGCCGGATTTGAAAGCCAAGATCGCGCTTTTCTGCAGCGTCCCCCGCGAGGCGGTGATTACCGCAAAGGATGTGGGCAACATCTACGAGGTGCCGCTCGTTCTGGCGGGTGAAGGGCTGGACGCTCAAATCTTGCGTTGCTTGGGCATGAAGGCGGGCGAATGCGACATGACGCCCTGGGCGGATCTGGTCGAGCGCCTTCGCCATCCCAGCCGGGAGATTTCCATCGGCATTGTGGGCAAGTACGTGGAGTATCAAGACTCGTACAAGAGTTTGCACGAGGCGCTGGTGCACGGCGGCATCGCCCATAACGCCCGGGTCAACGTGGTCTGGGTTGAGGCCGAAGGCCTGGATGCCGAGAGGTGGGAACAGCAGTTGGAAGAATTCGACGGAATCCTGGTGCCGGGAGGATTCGGCAAGCGGGGCATTTCGGGAATGCTGCGGGGAATTGGTTTTGCCCGCACGCGCAAGGTGCCCTTTTTCGGGATTTGCCTGGGGATGCAGTGCGCGGTGATTGAATACGCGCGCAACGTTTGCGGACTGGAAGGCGCGAACAGTTCCGAGTTCGATCCTTCCACGCCTCATCGGGTGATCTACAAGCTGCGCGAATTGAGGGGCATCGACGAGCTCGGCGGGACCATGCGCCTGGGAGCCTGGACGGCCCGCCTCAAAGAAGGTTCCTTTGCTTACGACGCCTACGGGCAGCTTGAGATTTCCGAGCGCCATCGCCACCGGTACGAGTTCAACCGCGAGTATGAAACCACGCTGGTGGCCCACGGGCTGGAACTTACCGCCGAGAGCCCGGACGGTACCTATGTTGAGATTGTTGAGATCCGCGACCATCCCTGGTTTCTGGGGTGTCAATTCCATCCTGAATTCAAGTCGCGTCCGCTCGATCCTCACCCCCTGTTCAAGGCGTTTATTGGGGCGGCGCTGGAGTACCACGGGCAGCGCCAGGTCGAGAAGGCGGCAGCTTCGCCTTCCGCGCGGGAATCGGTCGAGGATTGCGCCACAGCTCCCCCTCCCGTGAAGCCTCCCGACCGCTGAAAACCCGGGCGCGGATGCTTCCGGCTTCCGCGATTGTTACTCGCAAGAGCCATCTCTTACGGAGCCTGGATTCTAACGAAGCCGGTTGACGCAGGGTGCTAAGTGCGTTACGGTTGGCGGCATACGAAGGTTTCCGAAGGGATCGATGGCGTTCTCACTGGGCAACCTCAAAATCAGAGACCAGATTCTCCTCCTTACCCTACCTCCGCTATTCGCTCTGCTGACCGCCGTCGGCCTGCTTTTCTATGCCTATGGGCTGGTCGCGCGTACCACCGGCTCTGTCGAGAAGACGCAAGAAACCGTCGCGCGGACTGAGGCGCTTTTGCGCCACGCAACCGAGATGCGGCTGGGCGCGCAAGGCTACTTATTCACACAGCAAGCAACGTCTCTGAGCGACTATAAAGCGGCGGCGAGCGCGGTTGCTGACGATATCGCCGCGCTCCGAAACCTGGAGTCGGAAGATCCTTCCCAAGCCGTCCCACTGGAGGCCATCCAAGCAGAGATTGGCCAGTGGCAACATCAGTGGGCAGAACCCCTCATTGAAAAAGTAGAAGGCCGCAGGTGGCAGGCGACGGCTGTGGAAATCAAAGAAGGGAACCGGCGGTTCTCGAAGTTTCGGGATTCCCTGTCGCAGTTGCTCGAAGAGAATCAGAAAGCCATGGCGGGCAAGATCGGCCGCAGCGAGGGGATGATGCGCCGTGTGCTGGGCCTGGGCGTCCTGGTTTCATTGTTGTTCGGTATGATGCTTCTCCTTTTGGCGCGCATCGTGAGCCGCAGGATCGTGCGCCCTGTGCGACAGCTCATCGAGGCTTCGGAGCGGGTCAGCCGCGGGGATTTCGAGCCTGCGCTGCCGCCGGCGGCCGAAAACGAATTTGGCGCGCTGGCCGGAAGTTTCCGCCACATGATCCAGGCCCTCCGGCGCGAAAGCGAGGAACTCTCGGCGCTGAAGCGATTCTCGGAAGCGGTGACCCAGTGCACTAATGAAAATGAAGTTTACGATCACATCCTGCATTCCTTACAAGAGCGCTTCCATCCCAGCCAGGTCATCATTTTCAAGCTGCGGCCGGAAGAGGATCTGCTCGAGGCCGTGGCCACGCTGGTTCCCTTGCCGGAAGCATTGCGGGACTGGCCGGTGATGGAGGGCAAGCATAGCTGCAAAGCGGTGCGCATGGGCCGGCCCTTCCGGGTGAACGATGTTACCCTGGAGCCCCTGTGTCCGGGGAAATTTGTGCTTCCCCGGGAAGGCAGCTATTACTGCGGGCCCCTGATCGCCGGCGGCATTATCATCGGCGCTGTGCGCCTGGAAGGTGTCCGGGACTTCTGGACGCCGGAACGCGAAAGCCTTCTGGAGAGCTATCTCGGCGGCGCCGCTTCTGTCCTCTCAAACCTTCACCTTCTACAGACGATGCGGGAACAGGCGAATGTTGATCCGCTCACCGCGCTTTACAACCGCCGGTTCTGCGAAGATTATGCGCGCAAGTTGATGGCCATGGCCCGGCGCAAGGATACTCCTTTAGGGTTTATCATGATGGACCTCGACCACTTCAAGAGCTTCAATGATATTTACGGGCACGAAGTGGGAGACCGCATCCTGCGGCATTTTGCCAAGACCGTCACCCAGTCCATGCGGGAAACCAACCTGGTCGCGCGGTTCGGAGGGGAGGAGTTTGTGGTCCTGCTTCCCGACACCGGAGCCAAGGCTTGCCACATGGTCGCCGAGAGAATTCGCAAAGCCGTGGCCCACATGACGGTGCCCTCCGGCACCGACAAGCCTCTTCCCCAAATTACCGTGAGTTTGGGCGTGGCCGTTTATCCCGACCACGGGACATCGCTGGACGACGTCTTGCAGGCTTCCGACCGCGCGCTCTATGAATCCAAACGCGCCGGCCGCAACCGCACCACCATCTACGTCGAAGAGACGGAAACCGCCGGATAGGGTCATGTTGTCGAAAAGGATGACCCTGGGAGAGCGAACGCGTCATGCTGAGCGGAGCCGTGCGCCGCGAAGCCTCTGCTGTAGCAGATCTTCATATCCGCGGCTTTTGCTACAACGGCCACGGCGCCCGCTGACCACGCCACCCGCGCCGACCGCGGACATTAAAATACAATGTCTGCGCCACCCGCCGATGGCGACCAGGGCGGGCATGTAGAAGGCGCGGCGCAAATGCTTGTTGCCGGTCTTGGAGATGCGCGGTTTCTTTTCGATCGACGAGCCGGAGGTATGCTGGCGGGGATCAAGTCCCGCGTAGGCGACCCACTAGCGCACGTCCATCTCGGCCGGCAGCAAGGCCAAGGAGCCTCCCAGTGTTTTCAGGAAATTCCGCCGTTGCATAACTTACCCTCCGGATGCCCCACCCAGTTTATAGTCTGCGTCGTAGTCCGCGTCGAGCCGCATGCTTTGACCCGGCTCCAGGAGGCGTTTTCCCGACCACAGGACAAACCTTACGATGTTCTGGTTCTTAGCGACCCAGAAAATCGAGCAACGCGCCACTTGCGCTGGATTAAAACGATTGGTCAACATAAGCGCCGCTCGCCGGTTGATCATGCGCCAGTCGCCGTCCGGCTGGCTTTGACCCTGGTAAGTTTCCGCGCCGACCGGCTCCCGGTCCGCCTCAATCATTTTCTTCTTCAAGGTTTTTCCGTCTTGTCCGGTAAAAGCAAAGCTCACGTCGTCCATTTCTTCCGGGGCCGGCCCTTTGGTCGGATTCGCATCAAAGCGCGATTGCAGCACCACTTCGACGGCGGTGGCGCCCACATTCTGCACTTCCGTTTCTGTGGACAGCGCGGCGCCGTCCACGCGACATGTCAGGGTCCGTTTCAACTTAAGGCCGTTGGCGCAGGTGCCCGTCAGCACCAATCGATGACTCCCCGAGTTCGCCTCCGCCTGCCACTTCACTTCCAGCGGCTTGCGGGAAAGGTAGTCTTTGTAAACGGAGAAAACGAGACCGGAAACGTCGGGGTAAGCCGGCGCTTCGGGATCGGGCAGCACCATCACTTCATGCCCGGTTCGCTTATTGACCATCTGCACCACGCGGCCGCTCAGGTCGGGAGCGATGTGCATTTCGACTGAGCCATTTTCCAGCGTCTTCACCGGATAGGATTTCACGTAGGCGAAATTCTTGGTCTCCTGCTCCAGGGTCCAGCCCTCGCCGAAATATTTTATGCCGAAACTCTGCGCCTTGCTGATCAAAGACTGGAAGCGGCTTCTTGCGTCCGCGAGATCGGCCGGCTCGTAGACGCCGTTCCGCACTTGGAACTTTTTGGCGCGCACCCATTCCAGATAATCGAGCGGCAACTGTCCCTGGCGCACCCTGTGGCGCACCGCCTCGTCTTCCGCATCCGCCAGCGCCTTGCCGAACAACTGCCCGGCTTGCGCGAGAAACTCGTTGGAGAAGTGCGGAGAGCTACAGCACCAGCAGTGGTCGCCTTGCCCTGCCGGAGGAAAGCTGACCACGTGCTGGATCAGATCGAAGTACGCCAGCATGGCCGGACCCGCCTGGCCATAGAAGGCGCGGTGGAATTCCTCAATATCCCGTCTGACGTTGACGTGGGTGTTCCACAACAGCCTTGCGCAAACGTAAGCCCGCAACGCGGCATTTTCACCGCCCCCGCCGGGGGTAACGGAGCCTTGCATGAACAGGCCCACCACGCCGTTCCGGCGGAACATGGGAACGTCTGCCGCAATCTCGCCGAAATCGGGAAACGGCCGGGGATAGTGGGAAAAGTCCGTGTTGTAATGCCACACGTAAAGCGCGTCCTGGGTAATTTTCGCCCAGGCGCGCAGGTTCGTCATGATGTACGCGTCATAGCGGCACTTTTCATAAGCGTGGGCCTGGCACGCGCCAATGGGGCACAGTTGCACGCGCACGTTGGGCAGCGGCCGGACCTTGGCCGGAGGAGCTTCCGAGTACGCATAGGCAATCGTCTGGATCAGTGTGTTGGGATACTTCCTGGCCACGGCGGCGGCGACCTCATTCACGAATCGCAGAATAGGTCCGGAATGAGCTCCGCCTTCCTCCTGCTCCACCCGCCGGCAGTTCTTACACTCGCACCAGCCCAAAAAGTCGTTCTGCTCAACGCGGAAGATGTTGGCCTCAGGGTTTTGCTGAAGGTCCTGAAGCACCTTTTCGATCGAAAGCCGCAGGACGTCGGAATTGGTCAGGCAGATTTGCGCCGCCTCCGCACGCCTTCGCCCATCCACCAGCGCGAAGTATTCGGGATGATTGCTAAAGTATTGCTCCGGCGGGATCAATCCGTAGAAGCTGTTGCCCGAGTATACGATCTTCCCGCCGGTTGAAGCGTCAAGGGGCAAGCTGGTTCCATTCATCTTGTTGCGCGCCGCCCAATCGCGATCCTGGGCCTCGGTAAAGTAGGGCTCGCGGTATTCGAAAGCGGGCTTCTGGATTTCGTCGAGGCGCTGCACCGTGATGGTCGGCATTTTGGGAATGCGGCTGACGCCGACCGCGAACCAGCGGCAGCCCAGCTTGTCCAGAAAAGTGTAAACGCCATACATCGTCCCGCGCTGCCGGCCTCCCGCGATTACCAGATGGCTGCCCGCCGTCTTGATGGCGAAGCCCTCCGCTCCGAGCGTCGCAAAGGGGATTTGCAACCCCAGCGAATCAAGGAAGTCGCTTTTCCCTACAAGAATCATTTTGCCGCGGGCTTTTTTCTCGTCGGTAACAATCGGCAGGCGCGCGCCTGACATTTCCTCGATGAAGTGTTGCAGTTCCTCGCTCCCGTGCTTTTCGGAGAGAGAAGCATCCCGCGAAATGGCGATGGAGTACGTGGATTGGCCGTTGCGCGTAAGCTCGAGAGGCTTCGACGCGGCGCCCGCGACTGTTCCCGCGGGAGTGAGCAATGCCAACGAACCTCCCAGTTTTTTCAGGAAATTTCGCCGTTGCATAGTTCATCCTTCCGGATTAGGAGTTGACATTGACCGATCCTCGCCGCACGCCGCGCGGCCCAACCCTTCCCACCAGCGCTACCGTGCTTTGCCATATTTCTCCTTCGGCGGTGCGGCTGCTTTCCGTGCCGATATGAAAAAGCTGCGGGGCGTGGCCCAAGTAGTGGTTTACCTGTTCCTCGACGCTGTCTTCCGACATCTTGAGGGCGGAGCAGTATTTGCAGCATTTCCAAAAGCTCCTGCTCACCTGAACGACTTCTTTCACATCCTTAAGTTCGATCGCTTCCCTTATGTTCGCCGGCGAAGGTTACTTGCTCCACGACCCGGATTTCCCGCTGCCGATCCTTTAATCCCGAATTTCAATTTTGACTTCCCTGCCGGATGGTAACATACCGCTAACCGCTTCTAAAGGCAATGAACTCGTCCAGTAGATTAGTGACACTGGGGTTCCTTTCTTGGAGATGAGGATTGAGCGAGAAACTCCGGGGGAGTGAGGTAACCGAGAGCCTGGTGGGGACGGACGGTGTTGTAGGTGCGTTCCCAGGCGAGGAGTTGGCGATTTCGCGCGACGTGGGCAGGCCTCTGCGGTCGCCTTCCGGGCTCCCTCCGACCCTTGCCCACAAGCAAAACTACCAGGAGGAAGTGTAAAGGATGTCCTGACACACTATGTAAAGCATGTCTTGACACCCAACAGTCTCCACCGTCCGCCTTTCTTTAATGGAAACCGGGCCGCTGGCTGGCGCAGACGCTTGCTTTCTAGTGTCCTGAGTTGCAAGTTCGCTCCATAATTACGCGAGGTCCGGTATGGTAGCCAACGCTATAAGTCCTGTATCATCAATGTACCAACAGACGAAATGGCCTGCGATTTATGCACATTTCTTCCAACTCAGGACACTAGCGTCTGCGATCTCGCGAAGTGAATTTTTCCTTGCAGCGCCCGCCTTATGCTTTACGGATTGTATCCCAGGCCGGAGGTCTTTGCTTTCGCGCGATTGCCGGTCGGTCCCGGTAGAAAGTCCCAAATCGCAGAGCGTCAAAAGCCATGCTCTGCGCCCGCCGGTGATGGGTGGAGGAGGTTTCGGGTCCTCCTTGCATCTCGCTGCCTAGGTCACGAGTTCCTTGGCTTGGAGGGCGGCGAAGCGGGCCTCGGCATCCTCGACGAAGCAACCGAACTGGCCTTCTTTGTAATCGTAAACCACCCGCGAGAAGACATACCGGTCGTCCAGGTAGGCATCGAGAATGTGCCCATGCATTAGGACTTTGACCTCCGCGGGCTTACCATAGTCGAGTTCGGGCATGTAACGTTGCGCCAGCGGACGGGAAGTGACCCACGGGCGAGGGTATCTCCACAATGAAATGTTCTTCATTCCCGGATCGAGGCGCAGATAGTAGCCTGCGTCGCCCGTCTCCATCGCGCGGAGGATGATGCCTGCGGACATGCCCCGCTTCACCTCCACTTGACAGGTGAGCAAGAAATCCTTGGCGCGGGCCGGCAGCAGGGCGCGAGCCAATCCTTCCGTGAAAGAGGCCTCGACGGCCTGCCCATCCTGCCTCCACTCGCCCCGCTCGGCACGCAGAGGCCCCAGGCTGCTTAGGTTGAGCACCAGCGCGCCCGTCAGGCGGTCCACCATAGTGGGATAGAACAATCCCAATTGTCCATCGGGCAGGGCGCGCATCTGCTGCGGTGTGCCCAAAACGCCTCCCCAAGCGTAGCCCTCCCCTCCCCAATCAGGCTGATAAAGGTCACGTCCTCCGACCCGGTCCCCAGCCCAGGCGATCAGGTAGCGATGAGCATCGTCGGCGACCATCTGCGGCGCGTAGATGTAGTGCGTCAGTAAGACATCGTCTGTGGGACGACGATACGGACCCTCGAATTGTTCCGCGACCCGATATCGAGTGGTGAAGGTCTCCCCGTGTCCGAAGATCAAGTAAAAGCGACCGTCCATCTTGATCACGGGTGCGTTCTCGATGGCAGCGCTGATGAAAGGAGCGTAAAGAGGCGGCTTGACTTCCCAATTCTTGAGATCCTTGGAAACCGCCCACCCCACGCAACCGCGCTCATCCTTGGGGCCGTGGTTCACCCTTGCGGTGAGGGTCATGACAAATTGCTTCGCCTGGTCGTCGTAGAAGAGGACAGGGGCGTCCCAGCGGCATTCGGGGTCCGCGTGGGATTCATACCAGCGAGGGTCGGGAACCAGAACCGGCTTGAGCGGGTCGTCCTTGGCCCAGTGAATCAGGTCATCGCTCTGGGCGTGGAAGGTTACCTGGGGTGAGAGGCCGGCGTAGAACATGTGATATTTCCCGTCGAACCGCACCACGGTTCCGGGCCCGAATCCTTCCACATCGGGCTCTCCCGGCTTTCCGGGCAGAAGGGCCGGGGGAAGCTCCTCCCAGTGCAGCAAGTCGCGGCTCACCGCATGGGCGAGGGCGGTGCGCGGCAGGCGGGGAGGATCGTCATTTCGCTTGCTCAGATAGAACAGGTGATATTCGTCACGGTCGCGGAAAAACGACACGTCCCCCACCAGCGCCCCTTCGGGACGGAAATGCAAAGTCCTACAGGGACCCATGTCTGGCCGGTGGAAGTAAGGAAGACCTGTGGCTTCTTTCACCTTCTGGCTTGAGACCTCTTCCGCGGTCGTTGTACTTGCGAGACCCAATACTGCATTCGCCGCGAGCGCCTGCCTCAGAAAGCCGCGCCGTGTTGCTCCTGAGTATCTGGATAGCATAGTCATCCTCCATTTTGAACCTCTGTTCGCCCAGAAGTATACGCGAGCCGACTTGTCGGCTCAAGCCCTCGGATGGACTTGTCGCAGCAAAGTGAAATGATCCTATTCCAGCAAAGTAAGAAGTTCCTGTTGGAAACCGGCAAACTGTCGGGATGAACAAACAACCGCGGGTGGCGCACATATCGCACTTTTTGCGATGTGCGATTCGAGAGGCTGACAAACGCGGCCGCGGCGCGACCCGCACCCGCCGCCCGGGAGATTGCGCTTGACATTTCAGGTTCTTATGATAGGCTAGAAAGGTGGGTATTGCGGCCGGGGCGGACGCGATGTGGCGCTGGATCGAGTCCCCCCTCACCCGCCGCTTTGCGGTTCCCCCTCTCCCGCAGGGAGAGGACTGTGATAAGAGAGTTTTCGAGGTTCCCAACACATGGGCCGAGGGCTGGGGTGATCGCGCGATGCTCGTTGCGGCACAGCGAGAGGGTTGGAATGATTTGGAACCCGAGGTCGCACGCGCCTGCGTTACAAATGCTTACGTGACGTCGGGAACCTGGCTGCAGGAATAAAACAGTCTGGAAAGACTGCTAAAAACGAGCTAAGTTATTGAAGAATATGGGAGGCTTGTTTTGCCATGCCAAAACAAAAAAAGAATTCTTTTTTTGCAAAAACGAAGCTAGGAAGTTATTGAAAACAAATTAATGTGTGTCAAAAAAGGACATAAACAAACCTAAAACGAAGCTAGCCAAGTTGTTGAAAACACATAAACGGCCAAAAAACGGAGCTAAAACGGAACTAACCGACCGATTGAAAACAAATGGCGGGTATAAAGCGAACCTGAAAATCTCCACTCCCACTTCTCCCATCGCCCCTCCGCCTGAATCTCCCCTGAGGTTACCGCCTTTGCCCATGCCTCAACGTCCATTCCTTCTGTGATATCATCCCTGGCTTATCCGAACATTTTATGAGTCGCGAGACGGGAAGGACGACAATGCCTCTTTCAAAACAGCAGGTCCGGCAGCGGGCCCGCAAGATCAAGCTCCTGCTCCTTGACGTTGACGGCGTGATGACGGACGGGCAGATTTATTATGTGCCGCGGCCCGGCGGCGGGATGTTTGAGACCAAAACCTTTCAGTCGCGCGACGGGCTGGGCATTCGCATGGCGCGTGAGAATGGCATCAAGGTGGGCATCATCACCGGCCGAGGGTCGGCTGCCGTCCGATACCGAGCGAAGGAGCTGGGACTCGAGTTCTATGAAGAAAACAGCCTTGAAAAGATCGCTCCTTATGAAAGAATTTTGCAGGCTGCGGAGTTGACGGACAGCGAAGTGTGTTACGTGGGCGATGACATCGTTGATCTGCCGGTTCTCATCCGTGCAGGCCTGGCGGTCGGCGTCGGGAACGGCCACCCTCTCCTCCGACGTCATGTTCATTATCTGACGCGGTTTCCCGGCGGCGCCGGGGCGATCCGCGAGACCGTCGAACTGATTCTGGACGCGCAAGGAAAGTGGAAACCCATCCTCGATCATTACCTGCGCCCAACCCGTTAAGCCACAGGCGTAACAGGTTGTTGAAAAAGTCGATGTTGTCATGCCGAGCCCGTTCGCCCTCATCCCGAGCGCAGCGAGGAATCTGCTTTCCGCTCAGGGTAAACTCCGCGAAGCATCGCGCTTTGTCAGCGATCGGCAGTGCCGTCTTCTACATCGAATCGCCGGCGTCTGGAGGACGGAAGATTTTTGCCGCAAATTTTGCCACCATCTCCCGCGGCACGAGTCGTTGCACCATAATGGAGAGCTTGTTGATGAGCCTGGGCACCACCAGCCCGCCGCCGCGCTCAAGCGCCTCGAGTGCGGCCTCGGCCACGGCTTCCGGAGCCTGCATGCCTCCGGGGATGTCGCGGACGCCGTATTGGCCGGCGACGAAGAAGTTCGTCCGGGTTCCTCCCGGACACAGGGTGACGACGGGAATGCCGTAGGGCCGCAATTCTTCCGCAAGGCCCATTGAGAAGCTGGTTACAAAGGCTTTGGTGGCTGCATAGGTGGTGGTATAAGGGATGGGTTGAAAGCTCGCTGTGGATGAAACATTGATGACCCCGCCGCGGCGGAGTCGAAGCATGTCCGGCAAAAGCAGGTACGTCAACTCGACCAGAGTGTTGATATTTAATGCGACCATTGCGGACTGGCGCTCCAGCGAAAGCTTCGAGAATTCGCCGCGTGCTCCAAATCCGGCGTTGTTGATAAGGAGATCGACCAGGCAGTTCCGTGCCCTGAGCGTCTCGGCCAGTTGCGAGGCTGCGCCGCCCACAGCGAGATCGGCAGGGATAACCTCAACGCGGACTCCGTGCCTGGCCGCAAGCTCAGCGGCGAGTTCTTTGAGCTTTTCTTCCGATCTTGCCACCAGGACCAGATTTCGTTGGCGGGAGCCGAGGGCGCGCGCGAAGCATTCGCCAATGCCGCTGGAAGCGCCGGTAATCAGGGAGAAGGTTTCTTGATCCATCGTTTATGCTCTCTTGCCGCGTTTCAGGCCACTCGCGCGCCGAGTCTTACCCGTAACGCGGGGAAGGTTTTCAAAGTCAGGGTTCGGATGCCGGGCGCCTTTCGCCAGAAGCTTTTCGGCTTCACTCTGGGTTGCAATGCCGCCTCGCGCGCCGAGCTTGGTGCAATTGAGTCCCGCCATCGCATTGGAGAAATCCAAAATTCGATCGATCGCCCAACCTTGGAGGAGGCCGTAGACAAACGCGCCATGGAAGATGTCTCCCGCTCCGGTGGTGTCAACCGTCTCGACCACGAAGCCGGGAGAATAATAGAACTGTCCGCCGGCAAAAACCAGCGCTCCGTCCCGCCCCAAAGTCATCCCGGCAGCCCGAACCTTGTACTCGCTCGCCATGTATTCGAGGACGCGAAACGGGTCATTCCGGCCCGTCACTGCGGGCAGGAAATTGGCCGAGGCGATGAGGTAGTCGATCAAAGGAAAAAGCTTTTCCACTTTCTTGTAAACCGTATCGAGGTCTGCCACAACCGGAATGCCCGCCCGGCTCGCCCAGCGAGCCGCCTGAATGCAAGCCTCCACATCGCAGCCGTCGAGGTGAAGCACTTTTGCCGAGGTGATCGCTTCCGGCTTCAGTTCTGCGGCAGAAACGGCCAGCCGCTTGTCGCGATCCCAAAAAACCGTTCGCTCGCCCGTGGCCTGGTCGACGATGATGAGGCCGAACTGATTCGGCGCTCCCCGGCTCACGTGTGTGTAGCGGAGATCAACGCCTTCCTTGCGCAGGCTTTGAAGTTGAAAGCGTCCACCCTCATCGTCACCGACTTTGCCAATATAACGCGTGCGGAGGCCAAGCCGCTGGCAAGCGACCAGGGCTGTGGCGATTTGCCCGCCGGATTGCCGGGCGAGCGAGACAACGCGCTCCTTGCCGCCCTGGGGCGGAAACTCCCGCACCAACACAACGGTGTCGGTCGCGTTCAAGCCGAGCCCCACCACGTCAACCGTCTGCCGTCGCAAGAAATCCCTCCCGTGTGGACAAAACATTGGATGCTAGCGCCGAAAGGCCCGCCGCTGCAACAAGAATTCGTTCGAAACTTTTAAGCGCCAAGGGAAATGTTTTGACAAACGAAAGAAATAAAATTAAAAGGGATGCGAACGTAATGTAATCGGGCATAACGCCCGGGCCGGAGATGGACAGGAGGGAGGAAAGCAATCACGTGAGCGGAACAGAAGAAGGGAAAGGCCGGAAGAGTTTGGAAGAGATTCTCTCGCAGCCGCACTGCTGGAAGACGTGCCTGGAGGATTTGGAAGAGCACGGGCGGTATGAGGAGGCGCTGAAGCCGCTCTCGAAGGCGGAGGAATGGATTTTTGTGGGCTGCGGGTCAAGCTATTACGTGGCTCAGGCGGCGGCCTGGAGTTGGACGGCGCTGACCGGGCAGAGGGCCAAGGCAGTGCCGGCATCGGAGTTGCTTTTCTACCCGGACCAGGTGCTGGGGAAGGCGAAGTGCCAGCCGGTGCTCATCTCGCGGTCAGGGCGCACCACGGAAATGCTGATGGCGGCGGAATATCTGGAACGGAAGCGCGGCATCCGCACGCTGGCCGTGGTTTGCGCCGCTGGCCAGCCGCTCGAGAAGATCGTGACCTCCACGCTGCGGCTGCCGGCGGCCGACGAGCAAAGCACCGTGATGACCCGCTCGTTTACGTCGATGCTGCTGGGGCAACAAGGTCTGGCGGCTTGGGCCGGGCAGCAGAAGGACTTTCTGGACGCTCTGCGGCGGATGCCGGCAGGGGCGGAGGCGGCGCTCAACGAGTGGCGGCCGGGGCTCGAAAAATTTGTGCAATCGCGGGAGTTTGACGACTACGTGTTTTTGGGGCAAGGAGCCTTCTTTGGTCTCGCTTCAGAAGGCCAACTGAAAGCGACGGAGATGTCGTGCTCGTACGCGCAGGTGTTCCACACGCTGGAATTTCGGCACGGGCCAAAGTCGATTGTGAGCCCCAAAACGCTGCTGACGTTTTTCCTGGCGGAAGGCATCGGTACATCGGAGGAGGAGGTGTTGCAAGAGATGAAAGGCCTGGGAGCCACGACTCTGGTGATCACCAACCGGGCCGGCGAAGCCGTGCGGCAGGCGGCAGACTTGCTGATCGAATTGAAGCTCGATGTTCCGGAAGTTGCGCGGCTGGCGGCTTGCCTTATGCCGGCGCAACTGCTGGGGTTGTATCTGGGCCTGAAGCGGGGATGCGATCCGGACCAGCCTCGGAACTTGAGCCGGGCGGTGGTGCTGAAGGGATAAGGCGGATTACTGATGTTTACAAAATATAGTGACGCCGTTCTTTGTAGCGCCGCTCTATGAGCGGCGAAAGACGCGGGTCATAGACCCGCGCTACAGTATGCGTTGTCACTATATTTTGTAACTCTCAATAGGAATGCCTGGTTTTGACGTGACGGCCGCGGGGGAGTTGGTGATCCTTTACGGCCTGCCGGAGGAACTGGAGAAGGAGCAAAAGGCTTGGCTCTAACGCGGGGCGGGGCTGTATACTCTCCGTCTCCAGGATGCGAAAATGGAAATCCTGGATAGGACAAAGCCATTTTTTTATCTCGCAGCAAGGGAAAGGTATCCATGATGAAACGACTTGGACTGGTATTAAGCGTATGCTTGCTAGCCTGCGCGGTGGAAGCGGCAAAGACACAGGGTTTTCCCCAACCCCCGCAGGTTTCTGCTCGGGAATTTGCCTTGATGGCCTGGGGCGAGTCGCCCTCTGACCCCAACCAGCTTTATTGGATGCGGCAGGCGGGACTCAACATCTCCGGGTTTTGCTCTCCGGACGATCTCGACAAGGTCAGCGCGGCTGGACTTTCCTGCTTTGTGACCGACCCGCGCGTCAACGGCTATACCTGGACGCAAATGCCGGACAAAGACCAAATCCGGAAGAACGTCGCGGCGCTTGTGCAGGAGGTGCAAAATCACCCGGCCGCTCTCGGCTTCTTCTTGCGTGATGAGCCTGGCGCCCCGCTGATGCCGGGCCTCGGACAAGTCGTATCGGCCGTAAGCCAGGCGATGCCGAGCGCGTGGTCGTACATCAATCTGTTCCCCAACTATGCGAATGCGTCGCAGCTGGGCACGCCCAGCTACGAGGCCTACGTGCAGAAGTTCATCGAAGAGGTTCACCCTCCCTTCCTGAGTTACGACAACTATTCGCTGGTCCACGGAGAGATGCTCGACCAGTTTTACACCAATCTGTCGACCGTCCGGCGCTTATCCATCAAGGCAGGCATCCCGTTCTGGAACGTCGTCCTCTCTGGCACGCTTTTTAATTACATGGAGCCGAGTGATGCAACTTTCCATCTCCAGGCTTACAGCACCATGGCGTATGGTGGACGGGGCATTGCATATTTCACTTACTTTTCGCCTGCACATGGAAACTTCCGGCAATCTCCCATTGATCAGTTTGGGGACCGTACGCAGACGTGGAACCAACTGCGGCTGATTAACAAAGAAATCCGGACACTTGCTCCGTGGCTGGCCCGGCTGCGCAGCACGGGCGTTTATCATTCAGCGCCGGTTCCCGAAGGCGGAAAACCGATGTCGCAAAGCAGGCTGGTCAAGGACGTCGTGGCCCACAACCACCTGAAACCTCTGGTTCCGGCGCCTTATCTGATCGGTGAATTCATGGATCCTGACGGGCACCCGTTCCTGATGATCGTCAACAAGGATCTGGGGAATTCCATTAGCTACGCGATTCACTTGAAGCAGGAAAACAAGCACTTGTATCAGATTTCTCCATACGACGGAAAGGAACAGCTGTTCCAGGGCGAGATGATGTGGCTTGCGCCAGGAGCCGGTGCGCTTTTCGAAATCAAATGATATTTTGGCAACCTCTTCAGGGCGCATCGGCGCTTCACGCGAACGGTCCGGTTGTCCCAGCATGGGATTCAATAAAGGAGGTCAAGAGTGGAAAATGATCGCAAGGATTCCGTAAGCCCGGCACGAAGGGATTTTTTGAAGACTTGCGCCGGCGGCGCAGCGGCCGCGATGTTGGGCGGGCAGCCACTTGCTTCAGCCTCCGAACAGGTGGCGACCCCGTCCGCAGCGGCCGTGCCTGTCCAGCCTGCGTCCCCTGGATGGACGAAGGACTTGATCATTTACGAGATCGCCACGAAGGGGTTCACCTCACCCCAAGGCCCCGAGACCGGAACCTTCGATAGTCTGAAAGCCAGGCTGCCCTATCTTCAGGAACTCGGAATCACGGGGATATGGCTGGCGGGGTATGCGCTGTGCGATCCACGCCACTTCTATAACATCTGGACACAGTATGCAGTGATCGAACCGGACAAGATCGATCCATCGCTGGGGACTGAAGAACAATTTAAGGCCTTAATTGCAGAAGCCCACCGGCGCGGCATCAAAGTCTTCCTGGACGTGATCACGCACGGTTTGATGAAGAACAGCCCCGTGATCAAAGAGCATCCTAACTGGTTCCAAGGGGGATCCTGGGGCATGACGGACTTTGACTGGGGCGGCGGGCACACGGATCTCGACGATTGGTGGGTCAAGATCTGGACCGACTATGTTACGAAATACGGTGTTGATGGTTTCCGCCTGGACGTGGCCATCTACCGGCCGGACCTCTGGGAGAGGATTCGGCAGAATGCGGCGGCCGCCGGGCATCCGATCGCTATCTTCGAAGAAAACGACTCTGTGATTCCCGGAGTTACCGACTTTACCCAGAGAGAGAACGGATTCAGCTCAGAGGGAGGGCCTCCAGGGCCCGGCCCTAAGGAGGTTTTTGCTCAAGACGTGCCCGGGTTCTTCGATCGAAAATTCGGCAAAGCCGGACATTATCAAGTGGAGATTCAATACGCAGATGACGGAAGCAGAGTGAAGGGCAGCACGGAGGGTCAGGGAGACTTGCGGGTTCACTTAGACGGCCTGACCTCCGACAAGATTACCCGAAGGATGTTGGTCGGTTTCGTCGCCATGCCCGATGGGATTCCCGACGTGCAGCTCACGGTCGAGAACGTGCAGGCGAGGCCCATCCAAAACATCGTTGTCTCCGACGACATGGGCGGACGGTGGGAACGGGAACTTCACTCGCCGTTCACGCGACATTTGGCCGTAGGAGGAATAGAACCCTTATTGTTTGGATCTCTCATCGGCAAGCCTTCCCTTCAGATTTACGTGGCGACGCTCGCCCACGGCTGGCCCTCTGTCCAGCTCAGTTGTCACGATAATGGGTGGGGGGCACTGGATAAAAATCCTTACGTTGCCCAGGGGAGCCGCGCTCTTTTTGGCTACTCTTGCCTCTTCACACCGATGATCCCCATCTTTTTTTCGGGAGAGGAATTCGATGCCGTCTTCAGACCCCTTCCCGGCTTGTCCCCGCACCTTTATGGCGGCAAAGATCCCGGCAAGGGTCACTGGCTTTATGGATCGATGTTAGATTGGAACCAACTTCGCCAGCCCGAGCACCGCGCCATGTTTGAGGACGTAAAGACGATGATTGCCGTCCGCAAGCGCGAAGCCGACGTTCTAGCTCTGACCCTGGAGCAAGAAAGGCCGAATCTAATGGCCGTACCATGCGAGCACGACATCGCGGCGCCGGTTCCGTACATCCGCTGGAAGGACCGCCGGGCGGTCCTGGTTGCTGCGAACCGGAATACGAGCCAAGACGCCCAACTCAAGTTGCGAATCCCGCTTGAGGCAATCGGCTTGGCGGGGCATCCGAGTTACAGGGTCACAAACCTGTGGCCGGGAGGCGAAACCAAGACCTTCAACGAAAAGGACTTGGCGAGCTTCACCTGCACGGTTACGCGCGACAGGACGCGTGGTGGCGGTCTCCGTGTATTCAGGATCGAGCCGATTCTCTGATTGTGGTTAGGGACACAGGGCCGGCTTAATTACGAAGTGGCATTTGCCGGGGCGGGCAGCAAGCTCAGCGGCCGCGAATGACGAGGGCGTAGTGAAGTTACGGAGAGTTTGTGGTATTTCCTCCATGTGCCTATGCCTCAGGTCTCGACCGGGCGCGGGGCGACGCTGTGATTTGGCTTTGCACTTTCTGCGCTGCGAGTTATGCTAGCGGATTGCTTGAGCGCATCCGCCGTTCTGCCGCAGTTGTGCTCGTCTAGTTTTTGGGGGATCGAGCCATCAAGGCAAAGCTTGGCGGGTCTGGAGACTGCGTGCCAAACCATTGTTTTTGTGGCTGAAATCGCAGTTCCTTGCAAGAGGTTTTCGCCGGCAGGCGCGAGATGCAAATTCAGGGAGGTACGTTAGGATGCCAAAGGTATACGACGCCGTGGTTGTGGGTTCGGGAGCCGCGGGTGGCATGGCCGCAACGGAACTCTGCCTGAAGGGACTGAAGGTCCTCCTGCTGGAAGCCGGACCGCGGTTCAATATCGCCACAGATTTTCACCATCAGTGGAAACCTTATCAGTTCGCTTTTCGCGGCGCGATCCGCCCCTCTGAGCGGGCGATGTATCCCCACGCGGACGAGTGGAACAAGAAACATTTTGTGAACGAGCTTGAAAATCCCTACACGGGCAAGCCATTTGATTGGGTTCGCGCGCGGGCGGTGGGCGGCAAGACGTTGCATTGGGGGCTTGTCTCGCTGCGTTTCAGCCCGCGGGATTTCAAAGCTGCGAGTTACGATGGCGCAGGAACAGACTGGCCCATCTCTTACGATGACGTCGAACCCTATTACAGCCGGGTTGAAGACATGATCGGAGTGGCAGGCTATGCCGATCACCTTCCCAATAATCCCGACAGCCACTTTTTGAGGCCGGTACCCTACACGTGCGCCGAATGGATTTTCAAAGGCGCGATGGAGAGGAATATTCCCGAGTGGCACGTAATCCACGGGCGAACGGCGACGGTCACACAACCTTTCAAGGGGCGCGCGCCTTGCCACTATTGCGGGCACTGCGGGCGGGTCTGTAACGTTGCGGCTTCATTCAGCTCAGAGGGGGTTTTGCTGCCCATCGCAGAGAAGACAGGGAATCTGACGCTGCGCACCAACGCCCTGGCATGGAAGGTGCTGACCGACAAGGAGCGCCGGGCGAAAAGCGTCCTTTTTGTCGATCGTATCACTCGCGAGTTGGAAGAAGCGTATGGGAAAATCATCGTCCTGGGGGCCGGGAGTATCGAAACCACTCAAATTTTGCTGAACTCCCATAACGAGGAATTCCCGGACGGCATGGCCAATTCGAGCGGCGTGCTGGGAAAATACTTCTGCGAGCAGATCATGGCCGGAGGTATCTCGGGCCTGATTCCCAAACTCAAGGGGAACCAAAACCGTGCGGGAGACGCGCGGCCGTCGGGGAGCGGGTTTTACATTCCGCGATTCCGAAATTTGAAAGAGAAGCAAAAGAATTTCGTTCGCGGCTATGGGTTCGAAGGAGGCGGAGGAAGCAGTGAATTCCCCGGCTTCGCAAAAAAGATGCCCGGCTTTGGAGCCCGCTTTAAAGAGGAAGTAAAAAAGTATTATGCCACGGCGATTAGCATCGGATCCTTCGGCGAGATGGTGCCGCGAGCCGAGAATCACCTGGAAATCGATCCTGTCGTGCGGGATGCCTGGGGAATTCCAGTGGTCAAGTTCGAAATCGAGTGGGGACCGAACGAGCTGGCGATGGCCAAGGATGCCAATGACACCCAGCGGGAGATGTTCAGGAAGGCGGGCATCGAGATCCTGGAGGAACGGACCACCCCTGATTTACCAGGGCATAGCATTCACGCTGCTGGGACGGCACGCATGGGAGACGATCCCAGAGCCTCGGTTCTGAACAAGTACAATCAATCCCACGACGTTAAGAATCTGTTTGTGGCGGACGCAGCAAGTTTTGTTTCCTCGACGGAAAAGAATCCGACATTGACCATTCTGGCACTTTCGATGCGAATGGCCGATTACGCCGCCGAGCAGATGCGGCGCGGCGAGCTTGGCTAAAAACCCTTTTGGATGCACAGAACAAGGAGATTTTGCCATGAAAGACAATACCAACCAGGGACGGCGCGACGCCCTGAAAACCATTATCATGGGGGCGGGAGGCCTTACCACACTGCCGATCCTGGGGCAGGCGGAGCCGGCTCAAGCATCCCGGCCATCGCCGGGTAGCGCCGCAGCCGAATCTGGCGCCGGTTGGAAGCCGCTCTTTTTTGACGAGCACCAGAACGAAACGGTCGTAACGCTTACGGACCTGATCATTCCGGAGACGGATACGCCCGGGGCGAAAGCCGCTCTGGTCAACCGCTACCTCGACCTGAAATACAACGAAGAAGAGCCTAAGACAGAAATGGCGCTTATTGAAGGTCTAGCCTGGCTGGACGGCCGCAGCCTCTCGCAGCATGGCAAGCCCTTTGTCCGCCTCGCCGAAGAACAACAGATCGCGATGCTCGAGCCGCTGGCCGATCCCACGAACTCGAATCCGGATGACCGCCGCGGAGTGGAGTTTTTCCAGCTCATCAAGGAATTGACGATCTTCGGCTATTACACTTCCAAGATCGGACTGGATCGGGAATTGCAGTACAGCGGTGACACTTACAACACGTCCTTCCCGGGAGCCTGCACCCATCCGGAACACCAGTCCTGATTTCGGGACGATGCGGACAAATTTCCAAGGGCTTGAACGCTCTGTTCGGCTTAGGGCCGTCGGATTGGGAAAACCCTGCATGATCAATTTGCTGGTTTCTAGTAAGCTGCCGAGTCACGTTGCAAGCAAACCGGCAAAGCCTGCTCGGCGCCCTTTCGCAGTCATGGGACTCAGCCGCAGTATGCGGCTACCGCAGAGAAGAACTCGCTTGGCGTTGCGGAGGGTTGACCTGAGCCCGTGGGCGCGCCGAGAAGGGGGACGAACGTCATGGGGAAAATGATTCGCTCCATCCGCCGCCACTACTTTTCTGGCTTGCTCCTTTGCATTGTGCTTGGCTTTGCCCTTCCGAGCGGATCGCAGGCTGCGATTTCACTTCATAACTCGAACTTGTCGGTTAGCGTCAGCGCAAAAGACGGCTCCTACGAAATTCGAACGTTGAAAGGGCCCGTGCTCGCGGCGCGGGTTGGTGCGGAGGTCAATCATCGCTGGCTGCGGTCGAGCGATTATCCGCGCCACGAAGAGGCGATGAGCAGCTTCCAAGACGCTCTGGGAGCTGGCCAGCAGGCTACGGTCACTTTTACGGGCATGGATTCCGAGCCGGATCTTGTTTGCGTGCTGCGGATCTATAACCAGCTTCCTTACGGAACGGTGGAAGTCAAGGTTGTGAATCGCACTTCGAAGGCTGTATCGGTCCAGGAGATTCGGGTGGTCGATGCCACCGGCAAGCCTCGGATCCGCTTGGACGGCCCCGAAGGACTGGACCGGATCATGCTGGAAAGCTATAGCGAGGACCCTCCCATCAAGATCGGAGGTCTCGATCAGGCGCCCGGCGGAGTCTATTTTGGAGTACAGGACGGGCTCGTTTACAATCTTGCGAGCAAAGAGAGCTTGCTGCTCGCCGCCCTCACCTCGAAGCGTTTTTTGACCGTGCTGCACTTGAAGGTTGCAAAGCTTCCCATGAGCTCCTCGGCCATTGACTTATTCACCGTGGATTCCGCCGGTACGACGCAGGCCGTGCTGCAAAGAGACCAGATTGCTCCGGCACAACGGGTCGAACTGAGCCTTCCGGTTGAGCCGGGAAAAGAACTCGATTCCGAATGGCTGATGTTTGCCGCGGGCCCGGACTACCACGCCCAGCTTGAGGCGTACGGAGCGGCGGTCCGGAGGCTGCACCATGCCCGCGTTCGAAGCAGGCCTCCGATGGGCTGGTGGAGCTGGACGGCTTTTTACGGCGGCGTTAACGAGGGCGAGGTGCTGACGAATGCCAAGTGGCTGGCACGCCATCTGAAATTGCTTGGCTATAACTACTTTCACATCGACGAAGGTTACGACTACGCGCGCGGTGAATATACGACAACGAACGTTCCGCAGTTTCCGGATGGGATGCGAAACGTGGGTTACAAAATCACCCATTTGGGACTGACCTTGGGCGTATGGACGGCGCCTTTCGAGGTATCGTCACGCGCCTGGGTTTACGAGCACCACAAGGACTGGCTGGTCCACGATGCGCGCGGGAAGCCCATCTGGATCGGCGGGCACATTGACCATCTCTATGTGCTCGACACCACAAACCCTGGAGCGGAGGCGTACCTTCGCAAGACCTACCGGATTCTCACCCGCAAATGGGGCGTTCGATACATCAAGCTCGACTTCATGGATTCAACCGCAATCGAAGGTTACTATTACCGTCTTCGCACCACGGCTCTTGAAGCACAACGTCTCGGCCTCCAAATTATCCGCCAGGCGGTGGGCGATGGAGTGCTGCTTGACAAGGATGGCAGCCCGATGCTCAATCCCGTCGGCCTGGTTGATGAAGGCCGGATTTCCGTGGATACGAGCCACTCCTTTGAAGCCAGCAAGCACGCGGTGCCGAATATTGCGGTGCGCTATTACATGAACCGCAATTTTTACATCAGTGATCCCGACGCGTTCAATGTTTCCACCGAGGTGCAGATCCAGCAGCCCGGGCAGAAGATGCAGCCTCCGTTGACCCTTGAGGAAGCTCAAGTCCAAATCGTGCTGGCAGCCGTGGCGGGCGGAATGTATGAAATCGGCGACGATCTTCCGACCCTGGCGGCGGACCCGCAGCGCTTGGCGCTGGTTCGCAATCGCGATCTGCTGCGGATGGTCGAATTGAGGCGCGCCGCCATCCCAGTCGATCTGATGACTTTCCACTTTGCGGATCAACTGCCCAGCGTGTTCTTTCTGCGCGAGGACAACCGGCAAGCCATGCTGGCGGTTTTTAACTGGACCGAGCACTCGCGTGCGCGCAGCTTCCAACTGAGCGGCCTAAGCCTTCCACCGGGCCATCCTTACGAAGCTTACGATGCCCTCAACCAGGACAGGCCGGTTGCAACTGAAGGCGGAAGGATCGTCCTCCAGGCGCTTCCGCGGCACTCGGTACGGTTGATCAAAATCATCGACACTTCCGTGCCTGCGGCCGCGCCTACGGTATCGGCGAGCGTCCCAGAGAGCGCCCAAGTTGGAGAGGCTGTCAAGCTTCAGGCTGTTGCCGATGCGAGCGGCGTGCCCGCTTTAACCTGCCACTGGGAGTTTGGGGATGGCACGGTGGCCGAGGGCTGCGAAGTTACCCACACCTATACGATGGCCGGGGTTTACAACGTCAAATTGGCGGTGGAGGGCGTGGACGGAATTCCAGCGGAAAAGAGTTTTTCACTAGCGGTTCGCGGACCGCTGAAGACAGCATCCGACGTGCTTCAGAATCGGCGCTATGTGGAGCCGGGCAGCAAGTAATTTGAAGCCACGGCGACTGTCTGGAAGCATGGTGCGGCGGCGGGCAAACAAACAGGTCGAAGGAAGGATGAAAGAGACAGATCTAAGGGAGACGGTTGGATATACAATCGGCGGTGCCCAGGAAGACAAAACGGAAATCCTGGCTTAAGGATGCCGCAATCATTTCTATTTTCTTACTCAATCGGAGGACATGGTGAACAGGCGAGAGTTCGTAAAGGATTCGCTTCTATCCAGCCTGACCGGACTGGCGGGCGGGGATCTTCTCCTTAACCCTCGGCGCGCGGGTGCTGAGAACTCAAACCTACCTGCTTCGCCACCGGCATCGGGGACGAAGCATCGTGTCTACACGCACCTTCTCGATCCCCGCGAGCACCCTGACTATACCCGTCGGCACGTTCAACCGCCGAGTTGGGACACCTTCGACGGGCGCACGCAGTTTGCAGCTTTGCGAGATTTCAAGATTGAGGATGGACGGATCGTCCACTACGCGGAGGAGATTGAGAAGTACACCCAAAAGTACGAGTTGGGGAACGTGCTCTGGCTATTCTGCTCGACGCTTTATGCCAGGAATATTGACGACGTGGCGGACGAGATCAAGCGGCGAAACTTATTCATTTTCGACATCTGGGGGTACGTGCCCGGAAGTAGACCCCAACCGGGGGGCTATGCGGGAGAATTCCAGCCGCCAGCGGGTGTGTTGGAATTGCTCCAATCAAAATTAGGCGATCACTGGCTGGGCATGGACAACGGAGAGCAGGACGGCCGCTACATCGGTGGCTACGCTTCGCAGCTCTATCCTGAGTCGGCTGGCCGGCTGCGACAGTATGTGAATTTCCAGAGATTTTCCGAGCGGATCACGGATCAGCTTGGCAACAATATGTCCGCGCTCGTTTCGCTCAGCTTCGGCCACTATTTTCTGAAGGAGGGCGTTTACAAGTTGATTGGGGCGGAAACGGCTCAGGCCCTGCCCAACGGACAAGTCTTTTACGTGTTTATTCGCGGGGCTGGCAAGCAATACGGTGTGCCGTGGTTTGGGAATGCGTCGGTCTTTAATCGCTGGGGTTATAAGTCCTATGGAGCGGAAAGTTCTAATTCCGGCTGGCATTACGGCCCGACTCTCGGGACGAGCCTTAGCCTGATGAAACGTTTGATGTATAGCCATATCTTGTATAACAGCATGCTCGTGGGTTTTGAGACTGGATGGTTTTACGGCATCCAAGTGTCGAGCCAAGGAGGGTGGGGAGAAAGTAGCAGGAGTGGGGGACTTACCCCGATTGGCCAGATTCAGCGAGCCGCGGGGAGATGGGTTCGTGAAGTGGGCCAGCCGGGGGCGATGGTTACGCCCGTTGCTCTAATGGTGGACTTCTTCGCCGGTTGGACATTCCCCAGGCATCTCTATACCTCCGATGTGTACCGAGTATGGGGCAACCTGCCGTATGAGCCTGGCGATTACCTGACGGACGGAGTTTTGGACATGCTGTATCCGGGCTACCAGGATTCTTCCTACTTTCATGATGAATCGGGATTTCTGACGCCGACGCCTTATGGGGACGCGGCCGATTGTCTTCTGAGTGACGCGCCGGGATGGCTGCTTGCTCGCTACCCAATGCTGGTGGTGGCTGGGGAGCTTGAGGGGGGAGCCGAAATGCGCGATAAGTTCGAGGCCTACGTGAAGGGAGGTGGACACCTGCTCATCACGGCGGGCAACCTGGCAAAATTTCCCGCGGGGCTAGCCGGGATCGAGGTGAAGGAAAGGTTGAAACATTTAGGGGCAGGGAAGCGAGTTGAAGTTGGCGAAACAAGGCTGGTTGAAGATAGCCCCTTCGATGTGTATCCGCTGGCCTTTCCAAAAGCCGCCCGCGTAGTGGCGAAAAGTGCGGGGATTCCCGCCGCGGTGGAAATGGCCTACGGGGAAGGCCGCATTACGGTTTTAGCCAGCGCCTTTGGCGTGGGTACGAAGGAAGCCGCGGGGGTGGAAGTTGCGCTTGCGGCGGAAGTTAAGAACGAGGTGGACAAGCCGTTAGCCAAGCCCTATCCGCTGCTCAAGCACGTGCGGCATATTCTGGATGAAGCTTTTCGCAGCCAAATGCTTTTCGAAGTGGGCGAGGGGCTCAGCTTGATTACCTGCCGCCAGGGTTCGGGCGAGTATATGTTGGGCGTTTCGAATAATACCTGGCACGAACAGCCGCTGAAGATCGTATCGCACTGCGGCGGCATCGAGTCGCTGCGGGAATTGCCGCTGGACCAATCGGAGAAAGGGGCTATCGGATACGTGCCGGAAGGGCTTGAGAAGGCGGATCTGGGGAAAAGCGGCAAAAAAACCATTGCGGGTGGAGATATTCGCATCTTTGCGGTGCGGGTTCGGGAAGAAAACGTGGAAGAGATTGCCCATGTGGCGCCGCCGGCGCGTCCACAGGGGCGGGCTTTAGTGCTGCGGGAAGCGCGCTCCGTCAAGGAAGAGGTGCTGGCCCGCCCGAGCTTCTTTGAGCACTTCGACAGTGTGGTGGTTGACTGGCGATACTTGCGGGAGCGCGGGAAGGAGGATCTGGAACGGGAAGATGGGTGGATCGGCTTGCAGAAGCTGAAGCTGTTTATTGACTTGACCTCAGGGATTAACTTTTATCCTAACCTGCGTTTGGTGGACAACATCAGGGCAGATTATTTGGCCAGCCTGGCTGCGATTGAAGACGTGATGGGGAAAATGGAAATCCTCCGAGCCCATGATCTTATCCTCTCCCTGCATCGCTATCCGGAGAACAATTTTACCCGCCAGCAGAGCTGGCAGTCGTTTGAGACAACGCTTCGCCAGTTATGTGAACGAGCCAGCAGGCAGGAGGTGACAGTCCATCTCCGTCTGAGTCTGAGCAAGCCTCCTGAGGACCTGGACAAAGCGGTGGAGTTTGTAGAGCGAGTGGGTGCGGCGAACCTTCGTCTGGCGCCCAGTACGTCGTTTCTGCTGGCCAAGAAGACCAATCTGTCGGAAGCGAGAAGGCTGCTCAAGGACAAAGTGGGGCTGTGGTTGGTGGATACTCCCCGAGTGGACATCGTGGGACGGGTTTGGAACGGACACGCCTCGATTCGGGGGTACCAGGACAGACAAAGCTTGGCGAAGATTCTGTCCCTTGCCCCTCAAGCGCCGCTCGTTCTGGATGGGGTGTACAAGAACCACGACGACGAATATATGGACGCCAAGTCCCTCCGGGAGATCCTCACCCAACAAGGGGATTAGGTATCGTCGGGGCAATCGAGCAACCGCTGTTTGTGCGGCGGCGCTGCAATCTGCCTCTCAGAACCAATCAGATATGAATACTCCTCAGAATAGTAGCGATCGAACGGACCAGTCTCCGGCCGAACAGCCGCACCTTCGCCGGAGGCTTGGGATCCTGAACGCGACTTCGATCAACATGTCGAACATGATCGGCACCGGGCCGTTCATCACCGTGCCGATTCTTCTGGGCGCCATGGGAGGGCCGCAGGCTCTGCTCGCCTGGTTTGTGGGGGCGGTCCTGGCGATTGCCGACGGCCTCGTCGTTTCGGAGTTGGGAGCGGCGCTGCCCGGCTCCGGCGGAACTTATGCCTTTCTGCGCGACAGCTACCATCGCGAGAGTTGGGGCAAGCTGATAGCCTGGCTGTTCGCCTGGGAATTCCTCTTTTTTGGCCCGCTCGAAATTGCTTCAGGAACCATTGGAATGACTCAGTACCTCAGCTTCCTTTGGAGGGGGCTGGGCCGCCATCCGTGGGAAATGAAGTTCATCGCGGCGGGGATTGCGCTGGTCGTCATGATGTCGCTGTACCGCAAGATCCATGATGTTGCGGTGCTCATGATGATCCTCTGGATCACCACGCTGGCGACCACGGGATGGGTGATCGTGACCGGACTCCTTCATGCGAACAACCGCATGGCGCTGGATTTCCCTCCGGGAGCGTTCCATCTGAATTGGGCGTTTTTGATAGGCCTCGGCAACGGAACGGTGGTGGTGATTTACAATTACCTGGGCTATTACCAAGTCTGCTATCTGGGTGAAGAAGTCAAGCGTCCTGAGAGAACCATACCGTTTGCCGTCATTTTCTCGATTCTGGCGGTCGCGGTCATCGATTTTCTTCTTTCTTACAGTTTCATCTCCGTGGTGCCTTGGCGGGAGATGCTCCGGGAAGGCTCACGCGCCAATCTGGCCGTCGGTTCGGTGTTTATGCAGAAAATCTACGGCCACTGGGCGGCCGTCATTCTTACGGTCATGATTCTCTTCACGGCCGCGGCTTCGGTGTTTGCTCTGATGCTGGGCTATTCCAGGATTCCATATGCGGCGGCGAGGGATGGATTGTTTTTCCGGTGGTTCGGCGTTCTCCATCCGAAGGGTGAGTTCCCGAACCGTTCTCTCATTCTGGTGGGAGTGCTGGCGGCGGTGGCCAGCCTGTTTAGCCTGGGAGAAATCATTACCGGGCTGATTGTGGCGAGGATTTTAGTGGAATTCGTCGGGCATACCATCGGCCTCTTCGTGCTGCGCAAGACCCAGCCGGAAGTAAAGTTGCCGTTCAAAATGTGGCTCTACCCGGCGCCGGCAATCCTGGCCCTGGTCGGATGGCTTTACATCTTTGCGAGCCCTGCGTTCGAGCCGGGCGGATGGAAATTTATGGTCTACGCGTTCAGCACCATCAGCGTGGGCGTCGCCGGTTATTTCATCCTGGCGTACAAGAAGCGCATGTGGCCGCTGGCCCCGTGATATGATTTTTGGTTGAGCTCGCTCACCTGCCAAAGTTGAATGATATGCAAGATCAGTCACGCCGCCATTTCCTAAGAAACTCCGTCGTCGCCGGGCTGGGCATTCTAGGTTCTGTTTCCGGTCAAGGGCTCCTTGCGCATCCTGCGGCGCCTCACTTGAATTTCCCGACGCAACCCCGCGACCGGCTTGCGGCTTCGACGTGGCCCTTTCGCGCTTACATCGAGAGCCCCACAAATCAATCTCGGGATGCCCATCTCCCTGGAATGGATCTGAGAGAATTTCCGGCGATGGCGGTCAGAACGTTTGACCTTCATAACGTCGAGCTGCTGGCCGACCATTTCCGCTCCACTGGCAAGGCATACGTGCAAGAGCTGCGGGAAGCTGTGGAGAAAGCGGGAGTCCATATCGTCGATATCCCCGTCGGTGCCAGGCAGAGCTTCTATGATCCCTCGGCTGACGAACGCCAGGAGGCAGTCAATTACGCGAAGCAGTGGGTGGATATCGCCGCGGAAGTCGGCTCGCCGAGCGTTCGAGTTCACATCGCGGGCGTCACTGGAGTAACCCCTGACGCCGATCTCGCCGCCGAAAGCCTCACAACGCTCGCAGCGTACGGCGCAGACCGGAACGTGGTGGTCAATCTTGAGAATGACAGTCTGGTGAGTGAAGACGCTTTCTTTATTGCCAGGGTTATTGATAAAGTCCAGAATCCTTACCTTCACGCTCTGCCGGACTTTGCCAACTCGATGCTGACCGGCGACGCGGCGTTCAATTATGATGCTTTGGCGTTGCTATTTCGGCACGCGTACAATATATGCCACATGAAAGATTCCGAGGTGGGTTCCCACGGCAAGCTTTATACGGTTGACGCGGGCCGCATCTTCAAGATTGCCGAGGCCAGCGGCTATCGCGGATATTATTCGCTCGAGTGGGAAGGACGCGGCGGACCTTACGAAGGCACCAGGAAACTTATGGAGGAGAGCCTAAAGTACCTTGCCTAATTGCTCCCGAGCTTTCCGGATAAGCAGGCCCTTTATTTTTCCGTTCTGCACAGAGAAACCAGGCCCAGATCTCGAACGCCATGGCGGGAAGCTGTCTGCGGTCCGTTTTCGGCAACTGGGAAACTGGAATGGAAATTCGAACCGAGATGGCTCGAAGACCGATAACGTGTAGACGTAAAATGAGCCGCGGGCGTATTTCAAGCGGAGCATGACATGTCCGATCTGAACCGGAGAAGTTTTTTGGGCGCGCTTACGGCAGGAGCTGGACTGGCGCAAGCCAAAGCGCTGGAAGGAGCCGCAGGCAAGCCTGCCCAGCCGGGCTCGCAGCGCGCAGGAAAGCCTAAGAACGCCCTGCTATTGATGTCCGACCAGCATGCCCCCTTCGCTCTCGGCGTGAACGGCGACTCCGCGGCGCACACCCCGAATCTCGATGCTCTGGCCGAGAGCGCCGTCCGTTTTGAGAGCGCCTATTGCACGAATCCAGTCTGTATGCCCTCGCGCGCCTCGCTCCTCACCGGCCTCTACACTCACCATAACGGTTGCTGCGACAACGATACTCCCTGGCCCTACGAACTCAAGACGCTGGCTCGCTATTTCCACGACGCGGGCTATATCACGTCGCTGATTGGCAAGATGCACTTTGACGACGGCCAGACGCACGGTTTCGATTACCATCTGGATTTCAACGAATGGTTCCAGTATCTCGGCCCCAAAACAAAGATGTGGGCGGACGAACTGGGCTTTCCAAATAGCGGGGCAGGACAGCCTCAAATTCCCGAGCTTTGGGAGAAACACGACCCCTGGGCTGGCGTGCGAACCGACGATGACCGCGAGGGGTACGTTGCCGTGGGCCGCGTCTCGCACCTCGCCGAAGAGGACCACTTTGAGAGCTTTGTCGCTCGCGAGTCGATCCGCTTCCTGACGACCTACGGGAAGCAGCGGCCTTTTCTGCTGATCAGTTCATTCCTCAAGCCGCACGACCCTTTCATGCCGGCGCGGCGCTTCGCGGAAATGTACAATCCCGCCCGGATGAAGCTGCCCGAGACGTGGGGCAAAGTGGACCTTTCCACTGTGCCGCGTGTCGTCCGCGAGGCCATCGAATGGAACCACGCCACACCCGAACTGCGCAACCCCGAGGCCGTCAAGATCCGCATGGCCATGTATTACGCGCAACTGGCGCAGACGGACGACTGTATCGGCAAAGTCCTCGCTGTTCTCGGCGAACTGGGTCTCGAGGACGACACCATTATCCTTTACACCGCTGACCATGGCGATATGCTTGGCCGACACGGCCTGTGGGACAAATTTGTTTTCTATGAGCCTTCGGTGGGCGTGCCGCTGATCTGCCGCGTTCCCGGGCTCACGCCGGAAAACGTTCAGTGCAAAACGCCGGTTAGCTTGGTTCAGGTGGTGGCGACGCTCGCGGAATTGTGCGGACTGGCGGTGCCGCCCGGTTTAGATGGCGGGAGCTTCACAGCAAGCCTTCAGCATCCCCGCGAGACGCTCGACACTACGGTTTTCGCCGAATTCGCTACCCATAGCCGGCATCCCAGGTTCATGATTCGGCGCGGTGACTATAAATATTGCTATTACGTCGGCGACCTGCCGGAGCTCTACAATTTGCGCACGGATCCTCAGGAGATGAAGAACTTGGCTCTGTTGCCGTCTTATCAGGAGAAGGCTAAGGAAATGCAGCAAAGGCTGTTTGCCTGGCACCGGCCGTAGCAAGGAATCAACGATGTCAAAAAGAAGAATGCATCGTAATGGCTGTAGGTCTCGGTAAGGTCTATAAGGTTGACGCGGGCTGCATCTTCAAAATTGCCGAGGCCTGTGGGTATCGCGGATCTTTTTTGCTGGAGTGGGAGGGACCGAGTGTGCGGTCCGTTTTTGAAAAGTAGATATAATGGCAAGCGGAGGTTGGGATTCAATCCCCAATGACGATCCAGGCGGTTTATACACTTTCTAAGGACGATCCGGAAGCGCGCAACTGGCTGAGTTTTTTCCATCGGCACGGCTACACGCGTCTGGACCATCTCACCATCGAGCGAGTCTACTGGCTGGAAGGCGAGGTGAACGTCCATAGGCTTCTTCCGCTGTTCGTCAATCCGCTCTATCAGGAGGCGTCCGGCCACTCCCAATTGGACCCGGGAAACGGTCCGGTTCTGGAAATTGCCTACCGCCCCGCGGTCACCGACCCGGAAACACCCTCGATCCTGGAGGTGGCGCGAGCTTTGGGCGAAACCGAACTGCAATTTGCGCGGCTCAGCAAACGTTATCAGTTTGCAGGCCTAGAGGAGGCCGAGGCGAGGAAGATTGCTTCGCGATTTCTCTACAACAAGATTGTGGAACGCGTTCGTGATGCGAATGAAGTCTTTGAGACTTTGCGCCCGTCGGGGAAGCCCGACCCGGTGGATACGATCTCCTTCGAGGGCCTCAGCGATCCTGAACTCGAAGCGCTTTCCGCCGAGCGATCCTGGTATGCGCCTTTGTCGCAAATGAAGGCCATCCAGGCGCACGAACTCAAGCAGGGCAGACGGCATACCGATGCCGAAATCGAAATCCTCGCGCAGAGCTGGAGCGATCACTGCTATCACACCACATGGAAAAGCCTGGGGTTGCTCAAGCGTTTGAGCCAGGCCACCGCCCGCATCGATCATCCCCTGGTGGTTTCGTCTTTCAAAGATAACTCCGGTGGAATGGACTTTTATGAGGGCTGGGTGGTCACGATCAAGGGCGAGACCCATAATTTCCCCAGCGCCATTGCTCCTTTTGGCGGCATTGCCACCAAGCACGGCGGGGTGATTCGCGACACGCTGGGGTTCGGCAAAGGCGCTTATCCCATCGGCGGAACCACGGTCATGGGAACGATGGACCCGCGCATTGGGGAAGATGAAGTTCCCTCGGGCGCCTTGCACCCGCAACTGATTCTGACGGAGTCAATTCGCGCGACCGCCTATTATATGAACCCCATGGGCATTCCCATGATGTACCCGGTCTATCGCTGCCACCCCGGCTATCCAAAGTGTTTTGCGCTGGGGCATTCAATCGGTTTGATCCCTCGGAAATACGCCTTGAAGGATTCGCCCCAGCCCGGCGATGTGGCCTTGCTCGTGGGCGGAGAAACGGGCCGGGACGGCATTCACGGCGCTACGGCGAGTTCGACAGGCATGACGGGCCGGACGCTGGAGAAAGAGTTCGCGGCCGTGCAGATCGGCCATCCGATTACCGAGCGCCGCTTTACCTCGGCCATTCCGGTGCTGCGGGATGCCGGGTGCATTCGCGCCATCACCGATCTTGGGGCGGGTGGAATCTCTTCGGCCGCGGGTGAAATCGGCGCCGAAACCGGCATGCAACTTGACCTTGATCGTGTCCCGTTGAAAGATGCCAGCTTGACCGCATGGGAAATCCTGCTCTCGGAATCGCAGGAGAGAATGCTGATCGTTGTGCCGCCGGAAAAGCTTCAGGAAGCGGTGGAGATTTTGGATCGCTACGAAGTCGCACACGCTCAAATCGGCCGCTTTACAGCTTCCGAAAGGCTCCAGGCCGCTTGGCGCGGGGAGCAGGTGGTTGATCTGGAGATGTCGTTTCTTTGGAAGGGTTGTCCCATCGATCCGATGTCGGCATCCGAGCCCCAGCGCTCGCTCGATGCGCTGGCCATTGCCGAGCCTCGCTCTCAAGTCGAGTGGTCGAATACAGTCGAGAAAGTTCTTTCCCATTACCATTGCGCCGACCAGAGTCCTGCCGGAGTGCGCTTTGACACCACCGTGCAGGGCAGAACAATGCTGGGCCCCTACGCGGGACGCGACCATCGGATGCCAACCAACCTGTCTGTTTTGGCGCCCCTTCGCGGCAAGCCCTACGGAGTCGTCACAACGCTTGCCTTCAACCCCTTCTACGGTGAAATCGATCCGCGCTCGATGGCGCGGCTGATGATGATTGAAGCGATTACGAAGGCGGTTGTAGCGGGCGCAAACTACAAGGAAATGGTTCTCTGCGATAACTTTTATACGCCGCGCGTGACGGCTGAGATTGCCTGGGACTTGGCCCAGATGGTCGAAGCCATTGCAGACCTTTCTCTTGAGCTGGGCATCCCTTTCATTTCCGGCAAGGATTCCAGTTCCGGAACTTTTGAGGCGGGGAGCCGGAAAATCAATGTTCCCATGACGCTCGCTGTGGCCGCGATGGGCCGGGTTCCTGATGTCGGAAAGATCGTGACCAAGGAATTCAAGCGGGCAGGGAATAAACTTGTATTGGTTGGCCCGGCTCGCGCCGAATCGCTGGGCGGGAGCGTTTACGCGGATACGTGCGGCCAGCGGGGAGACAGTCTGTTTGATCCCGGAGACGCCGCAGCGGTTCGGGCGGTCTGGGACGCCGTGCTGGATCTGCATGCTGAAGCTCAGTATGTTTCCAGCTCGGCCATTGGCGAAGGGGGAATGCTTCTCAGGATTTTTGAAGCATCGTTAGGGTCGGGACTTGGGGCGAAGATTGAGTTTGAAACACCCGGCCGCCGCGACGGCTGGCTTTTCGGAGAATTCATCGGTTCCATGCTGCTGGAAGTCCCTCCGGAAGTTCCGCGGACTCTCTCGCGCCTGAAGATTCCTTGCCGAACCATCGGCGAAGTTCTCTCCGAGCCGCAGCTTGTGCTGGCCGAAGGCGGCAGGATTGTGTGGCAGCAGGATATTTCGCGGCTCGAATCCCGATGGAGCCGAACCTTCCGCGAGGTGCTGGAATAACCATGGGCCAGATTGCGATTCTTTACGCTCCCGGCACGAACTGTCATGAGGAGACGGCGGCGGCCGTCGAGCGTGCGGGCGGGGAACCGGCCCTGGTTCATTTGCAGGATCTCTTGCAGGGCCGCAGCCGCCTGATGGATTATCGGGCCGCGATCATTCCGGGCGGATTTTCTTACGGCGACCACCTGGGCGCGGGCAGAATCTTTGCCACCATGCTGGTGGCAAAGCTGCGGGATCAACTGGCGGAGTTTCTCGATGCCAATCGCCCGGTTCTGGGCATCTGCAACGGCTTTCAAGTGCTCACGGAAGCCGGAATTCTTCCGAACCGGCAGCCGGGAACCCGCGCCATGGCGCTGGTGGAAAACCAATCGTCGCATTTTGAAGATCGCCGCGTGCGCGTGCTCGTCTCCCAGGAAAAATCGATGTGGACCGAAGGACTGGCAGGAATGATACTGCAAATGCCCAGCGCGCACGCAGAAGGCCGCGCGCTCGTTAACGGAAATCTCCATCGCGCTGTATTTCAATTCACCGACGCCCGTGGAAAACCTACCATGGAATATCCGGACAATCCCAGCGGATCGCCGGGCGCCGTCGCCGGGGTTACCGACGCGACCGGCCTCGTGCTCGGCCTGATGCCGCATCCCGAACGCGCCTCGCTTCCCGCCCACTATTCTCAGGACGGCCTGAAGCTGTTCAGGAATCTGGTGCGCTGGCTGAAGAAGTGATCGAGTATTGGCCAGCCCCCGGCGCGCGAACCCTCACCCGCCCCTGAGCCGCCAACGCGGAGGGTAGGGACGGCAAGGTAGTGCCGAATGGTTCTGCAACTCCGCGGTTTGTGGCGGCGAGGTGAAACACCGCGCAAGTTCGGCCATGCGAAACTGTGCTCTACCTTCCACAGGCTCATGCGAGAGGACAGGCCTATAGCGGTTCCTCAAGTAAACGCTGCGGGCGGCCGATTCCTCCTTTGTGAAACACAGGGGGAGGACGGCACTCATCCTGGCGGTCATTATTCTGCAGGGCCTCTTATGGCTTGGCTGCGGAGGTGGCGCTGGGCTGGCTCCCATGCCGGTGGTCACCGTCAGCATTTCGCCGCCCGTGACTTCTCTGCTGACCACCGAGACGGCGCAGTTTACGGCCGTCGTGACGGGAACCGCGAACGTAGGCGTTACCTGGTCAGTGAACGGTGTGGCTGGCGGCAACGCCGCGCTTGGCACCGTCAGCACCGCCGGACTCTATACCGCGCCCGGCGCTCCGCCTGCTCCGAACACGGTGAGTGTCACGGCGACGAGCGTTGCCGATTCCCGCAAAACAGCCTCAGCCTCCGTGACCATTGCGAACCCGGCACCCACCTTGAGCGCTCTTTCGTTTTCCACTATTAATGCGGGAAGTTCGGATACCACGCTGGGACTCACCGGAACAGGCTTCGCGCGGCAGTCGGTGGTGGAAGCGAACGGAACGGCGCTTGCAACAACGTTTGGGAGCGACACAAGCCTTTCCGCGACGATTCCCGCGGCGATGCTCGCGACGGCCGGCACTTTGAGCGTCACGGTGGCGACACCGACGCCGGGCGGCGGAGCTTCCAGCGCCTTGAGCCTTGGCGTCCTGATCGCCGTTTCCCTCAGCCCTGCCGCGCAGACGCTTGATGTTTCCGGGACCGAGCAGTTTACGGCCACCGTGCAGGGAACGACTAATACGGGCGTCAACTGGTTCGTGAACGGCGTCGAGGGAGGCGACGCAACCCAGGGGACAATCAGCGCGTCGGGACTCTATACGGCCCCGGCCGTGCCTCCCACGCCCAATACCGTGACGGTTGAGGCTGTGAGCGCGGCGGATTCCACACGCAGCGCCCAAGCCACCGTTACCGTTGTTTACCCCGCGCCAGTTCTCTATTCCGTTTCGCCGGATGCGCTGACCGCGGGCTCCGGCGATACAACCCTGACTCTCGGCGGAACGGGCTTTGTGGCGCAGTCCGTGGTTGATGCCAACGCCACCGCGCTTGCGACGGTCTTGGTAAGTTCCACCGGGTTGACGGCCACCGTTCCGGCAGCTCTCATGGCCAGCACCGGGACTTTGGCGATTACGGTGGTGACTCCCGGACCGGGAGGCGGCACATCGACAGCGAATACCCTGAAGATTTGGCCTGGCTACCCGAGGGCGAACGCGGGCAGTGTTCTCGGCACGCCGCCGGCGCTTGCGCAGATTCCGATCGTCGGCACGCCGGTGTCGGTGCTCGACTGGACCTCCAAGGACAACGAAGGAACGCCGGAAGACGTACTGGCTGCCGACCACGTGCTCTCCGAGATGGGCATCCCGAACACCGACACAACGGATTTGACCACTGCGGCCACGAACCCTTTGCTGGTGGTGGCAGGGGTTCTGAATACAGCGACCGCGCTCTCGGGCACGGAAGTCACTGAACTGACCACCTACGTGCAGAACGGGGGAACCTTGTATCTGTGGGAGCCTTCCGTTCCCGCGCTGCTAACTGCGCTGGGAATTAGCGGCCAAACGCCGCATACGGGTTCCGTGGTCCGTCCCGTGACCTTTGACCTGTCAAGCCCGCAGCCCGATCCACTGCTGCATTACATTGATAATCCCGCGGAGATTAACTGGCAGCCCAGTTTCCCGTCAGTCGACCTGACCATCGGATACGCGCCGGGAACGTGCGTGCCGCTGGCCTGGTGGGACACGAGCGATGCCGCCGTGGTGCGCTGCGACCTGGGCTCGGGCAGAGCCTACGTTTTCGGCTGGCGGCTGCGCCCGCTCCTGACCCTGCCGGAAAGGGAGATCGTTCCGGGCACGGAGCCTCCGAACACCAACGCGTTTGTGCCGGACGCCGACATCTCGAGGCTCCTCGTGCGGGGCAGCTATGAAGGCTACGCGGCAAGCCCGCAAGAGCGCCAGTTTGCTCCGGGCGGCCATCACGCGGCGCTGATCGTCACGCACGACGTGGACGCCATCGTCTCCTACGATAACGTGCCGAAATACGTTGACCTGGAGAAAAGCCTGGGGATCAAATCAACTTTCCTTTTTACCACCAATCCCTATGACACGGGGTGGATCGCTCCCATGTACGTCGGGACCGGGATGGAGGATATTCAGTACGCGCTCGACGCGGGTTTCGACATCGAGTCGCACAGCTTTGGGCATTTTCCCGACTTCTCGACGGCTCCCTTTGGAACGGGAAGCGAGACGGCTGGGAATTACATGCCGATGTTTTCCTGGATTACCATGCTGACCTCCGGCATGAGCGTGATTGGCGAGCTGGGGGTGAGCCGATGGCTCATCCAAAACGATTTTGGCATCCCTGTGGAAGGTTTCCGGTCAGGCTATTTGGATATCCCGGCTGACTTTGTTAAAGGGCTGAGTGAGACCGGGTACCAGCGCGACAGCACCTACGCCGCCGGGCTCACGCGCGGATCGTTTCCCTTTGTGACCTTCGACGTCGACACCAGCACCGGGACGGTAACAACCTATCCCGTGATGGAGTACCCCGTGGCGATTTCGGATGAAACGATTGATTCCACAACTTACGCACAATACCTCAGCGAGTGGGAGGCCGTGATCAGGGCGAATTACGCCAACAACGCTCCTACCCTTTTGCTAATTCATCCCGTCGACGATACCATCCGCCTGCAAGCCCTTCAGGACCTCCTCAATCGCGTCTCCGATCTTGACCTTTGGATTGGAGATTGGAAGACTTTTGCCAAGTTCTGGGAAGCCCAGGGCGTGACCGACAGCCGATGGCCGTGAAGACCTTACGGAGCGACTGCGCGCCGCGCGCGATCCCAAAACCGCACCGTACACCAGCATTGTAAACCTGTTGTATTGTTAGGATGATCCCGCCCAACTTCGCTGACACGGCATTTGCATTCTTTTACATTCACAGTGAACGAACATGGTGGGGAGCCTAATGGCGAAGACGCTGGCCTTGCGTCTGGATGACGAAATGGCGGAAATCCTGTCACGCCCGGAGCTTGTCAAGAGGTTGAAGGCTGGTTTGCGAGATGCCCGCTCCCGAAAAAGCCGGTTCGCCGGCGCCGCCGGCCCTACCAACCGCTCCAGATCTCTGCGCAGGCTCGGGTCTCAGGGTAGCTTTGTCTTGCGCCCAGCCCCGGCCGCTGCCACCCGGCGCCGCAAACGTTGACGATCCCCAGACCTGCTCGATCCAATCCGTATTATGCATCAGATCCTCAGTTCTGCAGGTACCCGGATATGGTAACTTTATTTCATGACGAGCCCTATGTCCTCCCCTGACGCTGCCGAGATCTCCGTTATTCAGGAAGCTGTGGTTCGCCGTGCCTCTCGGCTTGCGCTACCCGCCGGCGCAAAGGTGCTGGACGGGCCGTGTGGCGCCGGAGCAATGGTCGTGTCGTTGCGCCGGCTGGGATTGGAAGCCTGGGGCGCCGACATCGAGCCTGATGCCCAGGTTCTCCTGGGGAAGCACTTTCAGCTCGCGGACCTGAACCAGACGCTACCCTGGCCCGATTCGAGCTTCGATGCTCTCTTTTCGATCGAGGGGATCGAACACCTTGAGAATCGCTTCATGTTTCTTCGAGAAGCGCACCGAGTGCTGAAACGCGACGGCTTGCTGATCATCACCACGCCCAACATTGTTTCTTTACGCTCGCGCGTACGATTCCTGGGGAGCGGTTTCTTTCATAAGGATTCCCGGCCGCTCAACGAATCCGCGCGGCACCCCCTGCACCACATCGGTCTGCAGACATTCCCGGATCTTCGCTATGCGGTGCACACCGCGGGGTTCCGAATCGTCGAGACGGCTGCGACGCACGTCAAACCCGTCAGCTACCTTTATGGCATCTTGGCGCCCTGGATGTGGCTCTACACACGAATCGCCTTTCGGAAGGAAAAAGACCCTGCGCAGTGCGCGCGCAACAAGGAGATCCGTCGTGCGTTGTATTCGCACGCGCTTCTGTTCGGAGAGAACCTGATGGTTCTGGCGAGAAAGGTCTAGCGTCAATTACCGGTTCTTCCATACGGGTTTGCGCTTTTCGAGCAGGGCGCGGAGGCCTTCCTGGGAGTCTTCGAGTTCGAACAACTGGTTGAGGTAGATATCCTGGGAGCGTTTGAGAGCTTCGGGGAAGGGCAGCCAGGTTCCGTTGAAGATCACTTGCTTCAGCAGCCGCAAAACGGGGCCGCTTTCATCACAAATCCGCTGGACCAACCCATCGATCGTCTGCTGGAGTTCTGAGCGGGGCACGACGCGGTTGACGAGGCCGATTTCGAGCGCCATCCGGGCGCCGATCTGATCGCCGGTCAGCAGAAATTCCATGGCGTGGCGCGGCCCGATGACGCGCGGGTAAACAACGGCTCCGAAGGGCGGAAACATCCCCAGCTTGATTTCCGGCTGGCGGAACTGAGCCTCTTCCGTGGCGATGACCAGATCGCAGAACGCCGCAAGTTCGGCACCCGCTCCTGAAGCGACTCCATCGACAACGCCCATGACGGGAATGGAAACCTCCAGCATGACGCGAAAGATGGCGTGAAAGGCGTCCATGATCTGGAAAACCAACTGGGTGGTGTAGCCTTCCGCGCCCAGGCCCAGCGAGAAATAACCTCCGCATTCGGGAGAAGCGTCGAGCAGGATCAGGCAGATATCGTCGCGATTGTTCAGGCTTTCGATGGCGCCGGTCATTTCCTTGAGCATCTCAAGGTTCATGATGTTTTGTTGGGGACGGTGCATGGTGAGATGGGCGACCGGCCCCGAGACGTCCCAGCGGATGAACTTGAAGGGACTTTCGTCCGGCTCGGCGGGTGTTTGCGGGTTTGCGGGTTGACCGCTGGCGTCCTGCATCGTTGCCTCCTAAGGTTGCGGGCTCTCTTCCATGCTATTGATCGGCCTTTCGGCCGGCAAACTTCAACAGAACCGAAACCATTTGGCCGGCCCCTGTAAAATGCCGAAGCGGTCGTAAGCCGCTGCCTTAGGGGATTAACACTTGCGGGTTTGGGGCGGGGTATAATGCTCAGGAGATTAAGTCTGACCGAGGGAGACGCATGAACCGATGGCGGGAAAGTTGCATGAGACGCACCATCATTGTTTTAACGTTTTCCTTGCTGGTTGTGGTTCCGATGATGGCAGCGGTGGCGAGCCGGCCGATCTATGATGAGAAGGCCAACCCTCAGCAGCAGATTGCCTCGGCGCTCGCCACGGCTGCGAAATCCGGCAAGAATATTCTGCTGATTTTCGGCGCTAACTGGTGCTCCGACTGCCATGCGCTCGATGCGCAGATGCATAAGTCCGATTTGGCGGAGTTGATCGGGAAGAATTACGTGGTGGTCAAAATCGATGTGGGACGCTTCGACAAGAATCTCGAGGTCGGGAAAAAGTACGGCGTGCCGATTCGCCGCGGCATTCCCGCGATCGCCGTGCTCGGCGCGCACGGCAAATTGCTCTACGCGCAGAACCAAGGCGAGTTCGCAAACGCCGCCCAAATGCCCTCCCAGGATTTCAGGGCGTTCTTTGAGAGGTGGAAGCCGAAGAAGTAGGCGCGGCCGCGGCGTATTACAACCTGGCGATAAGGTTGTCATAGTCAGCGTGCGAGCCGATCCAAAACCAGAAAAATTGGTCGCCGCGGCGCGCTGCCAGCGCGCGGTAGGACCGCGAAACACGCACCGACCAGAATGGGCCAACCGGCTTTAAGCGCAGGGAGGGATGATAGGGGTCGCGGGCGAAAAGCTCATATTGCTTCGCAGCCTGCTGCTGGATTCGTTGCGGCAGGCGGTCGTAAAGAGCCCAGAACTCCGGGGAAGCCTGGGAGGCGAACTTCAACGCCGGCCTTGCCGGGAGCGCATGCCCTCATCGAGCGGAGTAAATTTGCCCTCGTCGATTTCCTGATTGATCTTTTCAGCCAGAGCTTGGGCGCGGCCGCCCGGAGAAAAATCCCGCTTCATTTCGGCGTCCCAGGCCCGTTCCTCAAGCACTTGTAACCAGTCTGCCAACGCGCGGCGCTCCGGCTCGCTGAGGTGCTCAATCGCCGCCTTAATTGTCTCTACGTCCATGATCCAAGATTATCCTTATCTTCCTGCGGAATGCAAGCGAACAGACGGAGTCCTTGCGCCCGCAGCCCGCACCACTTCCGCCGCAACCTTCAGCCTGAAGTGCTATTCTGGCAGCCTTTTTATCGTTACATCGTGATAAATAAACATTAGGCCAATGTCGAATAACTCTCAGGCGTACATATGCAGTTACAATAGAAATGTGTATACATATAGTCAAGCATATCTTATCTTTGAACTTGACATGTGTAATTGGACAAGTTAGCATGGGCGCATGAACAGTAAAAATAGAGCCAGCGCCTCTAAACAGGGCAAAGGAAATTATCTCGTCGTTCGCTGGAACGACGCGGACGGCGAGATCAAGAAACTCTGGGAAGAACTTTGTAGAGACGTATTCGGGATGGATATGAGCGAAGGCACACGCGAATGTCTGACAGAGATTCTCTCCTGTTTCTTGACGGATGACAAACTCGACTCCTTACGGCTTCCCAAGAACAAAACTTACCCGCCCCCGCTCCTGTACAGGGCGCTTACAGAAAGCCGCAAGATGCGAGCAAACCTTATCGACATTCAAAGGGGCATGTTGGGCCGTAACGAGAGTGGACAGTCAACTACGTAGATAAGATGCTGCCCGACATTTGTCTGTCATCAAAGCACGAACGTTATACATAAAGTTGCTGTAGGTATGCATGCCTGTATAGCCGCCGCCAATCGCGTTCAATGGCCCGATTGAGATCGGCGACGGGTCAGTCCTCCTGTCCAATAATCAGATAGACGTAGCCCAGCTTACCATCTGCAAATGGTTCGAATTGATTATGATCCGTGACATTAGCCTCCGTCAGTGCTTGCAAGAGCACAGAAGCGCCTTTGGGGGGATTCTCGCAATCGCCAACGCATACCATGACACCCGTCTGCGGAATTGGCCACCCATCTTCGTGCTTGCCGATGACGTTCGGGCATCCAGATTTCCTCAGTATGCTAGTGTAGTGCGTCTAACGCTTCTTTACATTTGGCGACTTTCGTCAGGATTTGTTCGACCGGGGCACTCCAGACGAAGACGCGTGGATTTTGGTTATGACCGCCGATGTAATCCCCAATGGCCT
>Ga0307373_10000428_pt1 | contig 79923 bp, 71 predicted proteins | sample OX2MG_FD_202534 | JGI IMG/M metagenome (GOLD analysis project Ga0307373, IMG submission 202534) | Soil microbial communities from Risofladan, Vaasa, Finland - OX-2 | ecosystem: Environmental > Terrestrial > Soil > Coastal area > Acid sulfate soil | place: Finland: Risofladan, Vaasa | collected...
CAGTCTCGGAGCTCTGACCCCAAACGAGTTCGCGATGCTTAAAGCACAGGAAACACAACCGCCCCAGGAGGGTGAAATTAACCACGGTCTCTACTTATGAATGGCGGGAAAACGGGGAGCAGGCCAGGTTCAAGCTAATCCAAGGATCTTCGGTACATCCTCTATGGCAATTGGCCCCTGAACATCGCGCAGCAGATCGTTATCGGGCTTCCCCAGAATGAAGCACGGCAAATAGTCAGGGCGTCCCTCTAGCGCGGCGAAGAGCTGTATATAATCGTCGGACACCACGAACCATTTTCCGCGCGGGTACACTATCAGGTTGTGGAAATTGTTCTGTTTCCACTCCAGTTTGGCCTGTTCAATGGCTTGCTTCCCGACTGGGTGGAGATCTGGTCTGTAATCGAGATCGAACGGCACGCACAGAATAAGCGGGATTGCCGCAAAATAGACAGGTAATCTTCCCTTGGTCGCAGCCTCGGCCAAATGCATCCATTCTTCGTCAGTCTTCGGAGAGAGCGTTGGATCTATGTGGATGTCTTTCACCTTTACCGTCTTTGTAACAAATCCCATCTTTTCAGCTATCCTTCTTGGTGTCTTCGTCGGCCGGGCCAGAGAGCGGCCGCCGGCCCTTGTCAGCCTGACGCTCGCCAATCGCTCTGTAGAGCCGTTTTCGGCCGGCCGGCAGTTGTCATGCTCCCATCGCTTCTTCCAGATATTTCGCGATCCGGTCGCGGTTTGTGGCGAGGTTTGAGAACTGCTTTTCACAGACATCGCTGAACCGGGCCAAAACCTTGCGATTGATCTCTTCCTGGTCTTCGAAGACGCCGACGCCGCGAACACTCAAGCCCCATCGCTCGAATTGCAACAGGCCGATGGTCGCATCGCGGACTTTGTCGTCGCCGGGCAGGGCATAAATCAATAGGGGCCGGGTGATGCCGTTTACCCTGCAATCGACGACGTATTTGCCTTCGGGGTCGTGCTGCGTTTCGTTCCAGTCGAATGCCCGGCGGTTGTCGGGCACCTGTTCGGTCATAAACGCCCGAAAGTCTTCGAGGAAAGTGGAACGGACAATTTCGCGGCGTAGATAGCTAACATCGGCGATCTTCAGCAATGCCTGAAGAAAGCTATAGAGCGCGTCGCCGTAGCCGCCATTTTCGATCGGCAGAACCAGTTCGCCAGAACGATCCTGCACCGAAAAGACCGAAAGCGCGTTGCTGATGATCTTCTGCCGGTTCCCCCGCTGGAGGTCTTTTTCGTCGATGTCGTACGTGAGGTGCATGAAGGTGTGGCCCTCGTCGGAGAGTATCCACTTTGCGCCCTCGCGTTTCAGGATCACCGCGAGGTGATCGCCATCCTCGAAGGTGAACGGCGTGAACACGCGGAAGCGATTGACCCCTTCCGATTCCAGCCTGAGCCGCTCGCTTACCTTGCGCTTGAATTCGCGTTCTATGGAATCGACAGCCATGTCAGGGCTTCCTTGTACCAAACAATCTGAGCTGGCGGCCACGAGGCAACTGGAATCCGCAATCCTCGAACAGGCAGCTCATCGCTTCATGCAGGTCCGCGAACCGCTTGTCGGTCTCAGCAAATGTATCCTCCCTGAAGCCCGCCTCTTGGTAGCGTTCGGTGGCCGTGTGCCGATGAAATTCGTAGAAGGACTCGCCTTCCAGGCGATTTGAGTGCTCGTGGCTTTTGCCATTATACCGCCGCAGCCGAAAAAGAATGTTCGAGTCGGCAGGGTGGTAGGCGAGAATGACCGAAAAATCCAGCGGGTTGGATAGACTCCTGCGAATGATCAGACGGAATGCTGAACCGCCGGCGCCACCGGCGCCAGGCACGTCAATCTCCGCCTCTTCGTGACCCGACTTCGGCTTGGGCCGCAGCCTGACCTCGAAGTCGGGCGGAAGCTGCTTGGATTCGGCTAAAAGCGCTTGAATCTCCGAGTCCGATAACTGAGTTGGCATCTGGGGGCCGCCTGCTACGCGAGCCGTTCAGCTCTCTCAAGCAGTTCGTTGAGCTTGTAATTGACGCTGACGACACCGAAGTCCGGCTCCTTCTGGAACGGGCGACGCACATAGCGGGGGGTTGCAGAATTGCCGTCCACCTCTACGATCGCGAGGATGAAATCGTCGGGCTTGTTCAGCGCGGTGAGAATCTCGTTCTTGGTGATTGTCACCGTATCCGCGCCCGCGACGCGGCCTTTGACCTCGATGAATCTGAGTTGGCCCTGTCCGGGCATCCGGGACTCGATGTCGTAGCCGCAGTTGTTAGCGCTCACGTCGTGCGGCTGGTATCCGAGCCGCCGCTCCGATTCCATCACGGCCGCCATCGCGAGACTCTCCACGCGCTTAGTATCATGCACCGCAGCGTCAACGGTTGTCGCGCCGCCCGCTCTGAGCACGGCGAGCATCGGCTCCGGGATCACCAACGCTCCGCCAATCACGACCGGCGGCATCGCTGAGAGCTGCCGCTCCTGCTGGAGTTCCGCGAGGCGCTTTTCCAGCCGAGCCTGCAGATCGTCAGCGCGTTGGCGCGCCCGTCCGGAATTCAGCCGCGGAGTCTTGCCGGCGAGTTCCTGCGCCTTGAGTTCCTCCGCGCGCAGGTCCCAATAATTGATCTCCTTGGTCAGACGGTCACGAACCGCGGCCTCGGTCTTCGCGATCAACGCCTCCTTGCGGTCGCGAATCTCCGCAAGATGATCCGGCACCAGGTTGGAGACGGCGTAGTTGACCGCCTGACGCTCCAAGTCGGCTTTCAGCCAATCGGCCGCGAGCACAGGCGCGAGCATCGCCCGCTCCTCATCGGTTACCGGGCGATAATCGAGGTACGGCGCGTACCCCGCGTTGTGAGGCGCGCCTTTCTCGTCGATCTCGACGAACTGCATCCGGCGCGAGACCATGCGTCGGCTGCCAAAACGGTCGGTGCGCGCGTCCTGAATGCTGTGTTCGAGGTAGCAAAGCGCTCGTACCGAATCGACGTGCGTCTCGTCCGGCGCGATCAGCACGGCGCCTCGTTTAAGCAGGGCGCGGTAGCGTTCCATAATAAGGTCGATAGTCGCGTCGAGCAGCGGATGCCCCGGACATATGAACTCCGCCAAGGGCTTGCCCTGGACGGTGATTAGCTCCTTCTCGAACGTGACGCGCTCATAGCGGGGAAGCATCGGGTCTCCACGGCCGATCAGACGGTCGCGGTTTCGGATTGTGGCTGGAACGTGCGTTATCTCGTAGCGCTTCGGCTCGCGCTCGCGAATGGTTCCGCCCTGCAGACGGAAGGCTTCGAGAAAGAAGCTGGAGATGAAATGCGGTTGGAGGCGGCGCGCCTCGGCGCGTTCCATTTCCTCGCGGATCTCGCGGACGCGAGTCGCATCGATCGAGTCGTGCGAAAGCGCGCGATCTTCGATCAGCTCCTTGATATGGCTGCGGTCGAGCGCCTCGTCAACTATTCGCGTCAGCTTGGCGCGAACGTCAGGTCGCTCGCCATAGCGGATCGCTTCGATCATCAGATCGCGCAGGGGCCGATTATCAAAGGTGATCTTGCCCATCACATCGAAGACCTGGCCGCCGAGCGATGCGCGCTCTTGTTCCAGTTTCTCCAGAATGCGAGTGAAAACCTCGCCTTCGCGGGTTTCCTCGGCAACGAGGTTCCATAGATGGCAGACCTCGTTCTGGCCGATGCGATGGATTCGTCCGAAGCGCTGTTCGAGGCGATTGGGATTCCACGGCAGATCGTAGTTGACGGCTAGATGGGCGCGCTGGAGATTGATGCCCTCCCCGGCGGCGTCGGTAGCGACAAGGACCTGCACGTCCTTGTCCTGGGTGAAGCCCTCTTGGGCCTTGCGCCGGTCCTCGCGGCCCATCGCGCCGTGAATCTGGACGACGGCTTCCGGCCGTCCGAGCACGCCGCGAATACGCTCGACCAGGTAGTTCAGCGTGTCGCGATGTTCCGAGAAGATGACGATTTTGTGGCAGTTGCCTTCGGCGTCGATGATTTCCGGATTGTTTTGCAATAGATGGCGAAGTTCGTCCCATTTTCGATCGGTCCCGGATCTCCGGACCCGTTGTGCGAGAGCCTCAAGCCGCTTGAGGGTGGCAATTTCAGATTCAAGTTCCGCGATTGTGCGGGCTGCGGTTGCCTGATCAACGACCTTCTCCTCGGCGGCCTCGATTTCCCCGTCCGGCGCGTCTTCCAGTTCCTCGATATCCTCATCGGTCATCTGCGGAACGTCGCTTGGCGGTTCGAAATGAGCGTCTGCGCCGCGCTTGAGCAATCGCTCTTCACGAAGCCGGTTCTCGAGGCGCTCGCGCCGGCGCCTGAGAGACTGGTAGATAGCCTCCGGGGAAGAGGCCAAGCGGCGTTGCAGGGTCGTCAGCGCGAAGCCGACCGTTCCTTTGCGGCCCTCGCCGGGTAGCGAATCGGCGCGATTGAATTCCTCGCGCACATAGTCGGTGACTTGCTTGTAAAGGTCGGCCTCGGCCGGCGACAACTTGTAGCCGACGGTATATGCCAATCGTTCAGGGAAGAGCTTGGCACCGTCAAACTTGAGCAGATTTTCCTTGACCATCCGCCGCATCAGGTCGGAGACATCAGTGACGTGGACTCCGTCGCGGAAGCGGCCCTCGAAACGGTCGCCGTCGATCAGCGCCATGAAAAGCTGGAAATCCTCTTCCTTGCCGTTGTGGGGCGTGGCGGTCATCAGCAGGAAATGGCGGCTGATCCGTGACAGGAGCTTGCCGAGCTTGTACCGCTTGGTCTCCTTGATCTCTCCGCCAAAGAACGAGGCGGACATCTTGTGCGCCTCGTCCACGACCACAAGATCCCAGTCGGTCTGCTCAAGTTTGGATTGGAGCTCTTCGTTCCGCGACAGTTTGTCGAGCCGGCAGATAGCGAGCGAGGTCTCGTTGAACCAATTGCCGCTGCGCGTCGCCTCAAGCTTGTCGTTGGTCATGATCTCGAACGGCAGGTGAAATCGGCGATCGAGTTCGTCCTGCCACTGCTCGACCAGCATTCCAGGACACACGATCATGCAGCGATGAAGATCGCCCCGGATGATCAATTCCTTGATCAGCAGGCCGGCCATGATGGTCTTGCCTGCGCCGGGATCGTCAGCCAGCAGAAATCGCAACGGCTGGCGATTGAGCAACTCGCCGTATACGCCCGTTATCTGATGCGGCAGCGGCTCGACGAGCGAAGTGTGCACTGCTAATACCGGGTCGAACAGATAGGCCAACCGGATGCGATAGGCCTCGGAGACGAGGCGGAACAGCGCGCCATCACTCTCGAAGCTCCAGACGCGCCCGGCGTCGATAACTTCCAGAGTCGGCTCGCGGTCGCGATAGAGAAGTTCACTCCCAAGACGGCCGGTCGGGTCCTTGTACGTGAGCTCGACGACGGTAGATCCGTGCCAGGCAACGTCAACCACGCTAACGGTGACGTTGGGCAGAACCCCTTTGACGGACGCCCCTCGAGTAAGATCTTCTAACCTCGCCAAATCAAACCCACTAGACAGAAGGCTCAGTAATCTAGCAGTTTACCTCTCCGGCCGTCACGCTGGTTATACGGGCGCTGCACACCGGAATGTTTGCACCGCGAGCCTATCGCAGATGCGTGAAATGACTCCGCTCTTGATAAACGGACGCCATATTCCATAGACATTTCGCGGATTTCTTTGCACCTAAAGCGACTGGATTTGTCGCGCGGACTGAGCGCACATGGACACCTGAATGGAGGTCTCCATGGAACCAGCAAGTTCGCCAAATCGAGGCAGAAATTCGCACCGAGCAGGTAGTGGCTCGGAAGAGGTAGTATCCAAAGTTCAGCAGCTTCTCGCGCTCGACCCGGCAGCCCTGAAAGAGAAATGGAAGGATCTGTTCAGCGAGGACCCGTCACCGCAAATCGGGCGTTCGTTGCTGATTCGAGCAATCGCATACCGGCTTCAGCAAAAAGCGCTTGGCAGTCTCAAGCCATCAACCCAGCGCATTCTCGATCGGATTTCCGATGGCCACGCATCGGTTGAGTCGAAGCGTGCACCGAGCCGAGAAGCCAATGCGGGTACCGTGCTGATCCGAAAGTGGCAAGGCGTTAGCCATCGTATCACCGTTCTCGACCGTGACGTCGTCTATCGGGGTCGGCGCTACAAGTCGCTCTCTGAGGTCGCCCGCGTGATCACCGGCACCCACTGGTCGGGACCGCTTTTCTTCGGCATCAAGAATCGGGCAACGGTGGCGGCCAATGGCTAACACCCCGATCAGGCGCTGTGGAATATACACTCGCAAGTCCTCGGAAGAAGGATTGGAGCAGGATTTCAACTCGCTGCACGCGCAGCGCGAGGCGTGTGAAGCGTTCATCAAAAGCCAGGCGGGCGAGGGTTGGCGTCTCAGAAAGGCCGCCTACGACGACGGTGGCTTTTCAGGTGGCACGATAGAACGGCCTGCGCTTCAGCGGCTGCTCGAAGACATCCGCCAAGGCCTCATCGATGTGGTTGTGGTCTACAAGGTCGACCGGCTGACCCGATCACTCGCCGATTTTGCCAGGATCGTCGAGCTATTCGACACTCAAGGAGTATCGTTCGTCGCTGTCACGCAGCAGTTCAATACGACCACCTCGATGGGGAGGCTGACGCTGAACGTGCTGCTATCGTTCGCGCAGTTCGAGCGCGAAGTTATTGGCGAGCGCATCCGCGACAAGGTCGCCGCCTCCAAGCGCAAAGGGATCTGGATGGGCGGCTCGGTCCCGATGGGATATGACCTCCGCGAGCGCAAGCTGCTGGTCAATCACGACGAAGCCCGGACGGTGAAGCGTATTTTCGAACGCTACCTCGAACTCGGCAGCGTCCGACTACTAGCAAACGACCTGCGCCAGCGCGGAATTGTTTCCAGCGCCAGGGTCTCGAAGAAGGGCAACGCTCGGGGTGGCAGTGAATTCTCGCGCGGAGCTCTTTACCATCTGCTCTCCAACCCGATCTACCTGGGCGAGATCCGGCACAAGCACGAACGTCATCCGGGACAGCACGAAGCGATCGTCAGCCGCGAGCTGTGGGAGCGCGTCCAGCAACGGTTGCGCGATCAAGGAACTCGCAGTGGCGAGGGCCGCAAGACCGAGGCGCCGAGCAGTCCGCTAGCAGGCAAGCTGTTCGACGAAAGCGGCGAGCCGCTGTACGTCCAGGGGGCGGCCAAGGGCCAGCGCCGCTATCGCTATTACGTCTCTAGAAGTTTAGTCAGAGGCGATTCGGAGAACGCACAAAGAGGATGGCGAATATCCGCTCCGGAGATCGAGCAAAGAGTCTCCGCCGCGGCTCAAGCAGTGCTCGGGGACCGACCGGCGATCGCGCTCGCGCTCGAAGAGTCCGGCGACGATCCGTATCGGCTGCCATCGGTCTTGAAGTCGGCTCGCACATGGATTGAACGGCTAGCGTCGAGGAGCGAAGCCGCGGTGGCGCTTAGTGAACTCATCGAGCGGGTCCAGCTCAGTCGGGAAAGCCTCCACCTCTCGCTAAGACTACCGCTCGCGCTCACCGAACCGTCTGACGTCGCGCGCCCGGTGAGCCTGAGGCTCTCCAGGCTCGTACCGATGCAGATGAAACGTCGCGGTGTTGAGACGCGCATCGTGCTACAGGGCGACTCCAATCCGGCCCGCGTCGACCTGCCATTACTGAAAGCGGTCGCCCGCGCCCGGCGATGGACCGACGAACTGCTGTCCGGTAAAGTGCGGTCCGTCGGCGAACTTGCCAAGCGGGAAGGGATCGATAGCCGCTCGGTGCGGCGGCTGATTCCGCTGGGGTTTCTCGCGCCGCGAATCGTGGAGGCGATCGCTGAGGGCCACCAGCCGGTCGACCTAACCGTCGAGGCGCTGACACGGCGAATCGATCTTCCGTTGCTTTGGAGCGCGCAGCACCAGGCGCTCGGCATGAAGTAATCTGGAGACGTTGATTCCTGTCCGGGCGTTCGTTCGATCGATTCGCGAAGGCGCTTCCACCCGCGATCCGGGCCCGAGCCCTTGATGGGCCCAGGCCCCGATCCGATTCCGACCCTCGACTGAACTATTTGGCCGCCTTCGCCTTCCGAGTGAGGGTGGCCTTGTGGTCTCGCGGAGCCGAGCCATAACGCTTCTTGAAGCAGGCGCGGCATCGGGCGTCGCGTCGTTTCGCGAAGGACGGGGCGAGGTCATCGCTACCGCAATATCGGCAGACCAGCTTTTCCGCACTGGACGCCGCCCGCGACGACCGCGGCGGCCGCTGCGGGGCCTTCGTGGTTTTCGCGGCACCACCAGCCTTCGGCTTGGCGCCGACCGCATGCTTCTTCGCGGGCGCTACTGATTTGCCGCTTTGATTGGCCGCCGCTCCCGGCGTAGATTTGGCATCAGTGTTCAAGTGAAATCTCCTTCTCGGGCAAGGGCTTAGTGCCCCTGCCGTCGTGAACACTCATTGCTCTGTCGCCGCGATGTTGGAAGCGATTCGTCGCTTCTTTGGCCGGGAATCTTCAGGACGGCAGCGGGCTATCCTGGCGGGCTAAATGGTTTCGATGCCGCTCGCCTTACCGATGGACCTGAAAAAATCGCCCCCGGGAGAGGATCCGCCCGAATCCGGCGATTAGCGCCGCCCAGGGCGTTCTCCGGGTCCGTGCGTGATTGCAAATCGCACGCGGACGCGCGGATTTCAAGCGATTCTCTGAGATGTGCTGAAATTGGCGGACTGTGTGGTGGAGCAGAAGGGATTTGAACCCTCGACCCCCACGTTGCGAACGTGGTGCTCTCCCAGCTGAGCTACTGCCCCACTGCCAGGGGAATTCTACGCTGAAATGACCGTTCTCAGATAGGCCCGCAACCTATCAGCGAGATCCGGCCGTTTCAAGCCGAAGCCGATCTGCGCGGTGATGAGCCCCAGACGATCGCCGAGGTCATAGCGCGTGCCGATAAACTCGTAGCCGTACATCGGCCGACGCTGGCAGAGCGCGAGCAAGCCGTCGGTTAGTTGGATCTCGGCGCCGGCGCCGGGCTTGCCCTCGGCCAGCAGGTTGAAGATCTCTGGCGTGAGAACGTAGCGCCCGACGATCGCGAAATCGCTCGGCGCCTGCGACGGTTCCGGCTTCTCCACCATCCCGGTCAGCCGATGCAGCCGCTCACCGGCCGACGAGGCCTCGACGATCCCGTATTTCGAGATATCTTGCGGCCCCACGCGCATCAGCGCGACCACCGGCGCCTCGCGCGCCTCGGCGACGTCGAGCAATTGGCGCAGGCACGGCCGCTCACAGTCGAAAATGTCGTCGGGCAAAAGCACCGCAAAGGGCTCGTCGCCGATCGCCGCGCGCGCCTGAAGCACGGCGTGGCCAAGACCCAGCGGCTGATTCTGATCGGCGCGCGTGATCCGTGTCATCCCGGTTATCGAGCGCACCACGGCGAGGAGATCGTGCTTGCCGCGCTCCTGAAGGTGGCGCTCCAAATCGGGGACGGGCGCGAAATGGTCGAGCACCAACGAGCGCCCCGGCGCCACCACGATGACGACTTCCTCCATGCCCGAGGCGATCGCCTCTTCCACCACGACCTGGATCGCGGGGCGATCGACGACCGGCAAAATCTCCTTGGGAATGACGCGGGTGGCGGGCAGCATGCGCGTGCCAAGCCCGGCCGCTACCACCACGGCCTTGCGAACTTTCATAGGATGCCTCGGAAATCGCGATGGCTGGGGGGATGTTGGCGATGATGCCGAGCCGATATGCAACCGGGCTAGCGAAGGCGCGCCGGATTAGCGGGCGGTGCCCTGGCGCTCGCGCGCTTCCTGCGCCGACTTGCAGGTGATGCACAGCGTGGTCACCGGGCGCGCCCTAAGCCGTTCGATCCCGATTTGTCCGTCGCACTCCTCGCATTGGCCGTAGACGCCGGCCTCGATTCGGGCAACGGCTTCGTCAATCTTGCTCAGGAGCTTGCGCTCGCGGTCGCGCATCCGGAGCAAAAATGCCCGGTCGGACTCCAGCGAGGCGCGATCGGAGGGGTCGGCGCAGGCTTCCTGGGCTTTGGTATTGAGCGTACCGAGCGCGCGCTCGGCTTCCTCCAGAATCTCGCTTCTGCGGTCCTCGAGCAGGCGGCGGAAGAAATTCAGGTCCCTTTGCCTCATAATAACGGGGCGCAAGAAATACGTTCAGAGTGTACTTATGCCCTACTGTTATGTAAACAGCTCGCGGCATAAACTCGAATTCGACCCGCCTTATCTTTATATAGTTGTATATGAAATCAGCTTTCCTCGACGCGTTTTCCGGACTCAGCGGCGACATGCTTGCCGGCGCGATGCTGGACGCGGGCGCCGACTTCGATGAGTTGCGGACGGCGCTCGCGTCATTGCCGCTGGAGGGCTATCGGCTGGCCACGCGACGCAAGCTGGTAAGCGGCATTTCCGCGCTCAAGTTCGACGTGGAAGTCAGCGCCGTACAGCCCGAGCGCCATTTGAGCGACATCCGCGAGATCGTCCGGCGTGCCGCCGGGCTCTCCGCCAGCGTCAAGGATCGCGCGATGGCGATTTTCGGCGTGCTGGCCGAGGCCGAAGCGAAAATCCATCGGACGACTCCCGAAGAGGTGCACTTCCACGAGGTCGGCGCGGTCGACTCGATTATCGACATCGTGGCCGCGGCCTGGGGCTTCGAGCGGCTCGAGCTGGGTGAAATGATGGTTTCGCCGTTGCCGGCGGGCAGCGGCTTCGTTCGCTCGCAACACGGCATCATCCCGGTGCCCGCGCCCGCGACAGCCGAGTTGCTCACGGGCTTCCCGATGCGGATGGGCGACGGCTCCTCCGAGATGGTCACTCCAACCGGCGCCGCTATTTTGCGCGCGCTGGCCGTCCCGGCATCGCCCGCGATGGGCTTCCGCGTCGAACGCGTCGGCTACGGCGCGGGCACCAAAGAGTTTGCCGATCGGCCCAACGTGCTCCGCCTGATGGTCGGGGAACGCACGCAGAGTTACGAAACCGACGAACTGCTGGAGATGGAGGCCAATATCGACGATCTCAATCCGCAGATATACGAGCACGTGGTCGAGCGGCTGTTCGAGGCCGGGGCGCGCGACGTGACACTGACCCCGACGATCATGAAGAAGGGCCGCCCCGCGGTGACGATCTCCGTGCTCGCAGAGCCGCCGGCGCGCGAGCGGATCGCCGCGGTGCTCTTCGCCGAAACTTCGACCATCGGGCTGCGGTATCATCCGGTCGCCCGGCTCAAGCTCACGCGCGAAATCAAAGAGGTGGAAACGCGATGGGGCCGCGTGCGGGTGAAGGTCTCGCGCGGCGGCGGCGATACGGTAACCTTGTCGCCGGAGTACGACGACTGCAAGCGTTTGGCCCGCGAACATCAGGTCGCACTCCGGCTGGTTCTCGAACAGGCGCAAGCGGCGGCGCGCCGGCAGCTTGCATAAGATGCAGCTATCAGAAGATGATTGACGACCGGCTGCGGATTAACGAAATCTTCTTCAGCATCCAGGGCGAATCGACCTGGGCGGGGCGTCCTTGCGCCTTCGTGCGGCTCACCGGATGCGATCTGCGCTGCTCGTGGTGCGACACCGAGTATGCGTTTCACGAGGGGCGCACGATGACGGTCGAGGAAGTCGCCGCGCAGCTCCTGGGCTACGGATGCGATCTGGCCGAGGTGACCGGCGGCGAACCGCTGCTGCAAGCCGCTGTTCATCCGCTCATCGTGCGCCTGCTGGAGGCCGGCGTGACGGTGCTGGTGGAGACGTCGGGCGCCAGCGACGTGAGCCGGCTGGACGGGCGCGCGATCAAAGTGATGGACCTGAAATGCCCGGGCAGCGGCGAGTCGGCGCGCAATCTGTGGAGCAACCTCCAGCATCTGACGCCGCGCGACGAAGTGAAGTTTGTAATCGCCGACCGCACCGACTACGAATGGGCGCGCGACGTGGTCCGGCGCCACAACCTCGCGGCGCGCGTCAACGCGGTGCTGATGAGCTGCGCGTTCGGACAGTTGGAGCCGGCGCTGCTGGCCGGATGGATCCTGGCCGATCGTCTGCCGGTGCGGATGCAACTCCAGATGCACAAGCATATCTGGGCGCCGGACGCGCGCGGGGTCTGAGGACGAAGGCCATTCTTCATCGATCGCGGCTTTCCACCGAGTTCCATTGCCGCGGGTTCCATTTCCGCTCGATGTCCATATAGGCTCTAGCCGCAATGCCTGCACCGCTGCTTAGCGACATTTTGCCCGACCTGGTCGAGGAGATGGCCTTTCTGCTGCGCGAGCGCGGCGCCGAGCCGCTGTGCGATCAGCTCCGCGCGCTGCATATCGAATCGATATGCGATTGCGGTGACGAGAACTGCGCGAGCTTCGCCACCGCGCCCGAGGTCAAGGTCGCGAGCACCGTCGAGTTGCAGGCGACGGAAGGGTTCCTGATCGTCGACCTCAACGCGGCCGGCCAGATCTGTTTCATCGAGGTGCTCCATCGTCCCGACGTGAAGTACCTGCTCGAGGAACACTACCTGGCCAACTAGCGCGCGAAGGCACGGAGCTACAATTTATGAAAAGAGTTTTCCTGGCAGGAGCGACGGGTGCGATAGGGCGGCGGATGCTGCCGCTGCTGCGCGAGGCCGGATACGAAGTGACCGGCACCACGCGCGTCGCGTCCAAGGCCGAGGAGTTGCGCGCCGCCGGAATCACCCCGGCCATAGTTGACGTCTTCGACACGGCCGCGCTCGACGCGGTGATACTGGCGGCGCGGCCCGACGTCGTGGTCCATCAGCTCACCGACCTGCCGCCCGGACTCAAGCCGGAACTGATGGCCGAGGGACTGCTGCGCAACGCGCGCGTGCGGATCGAGGGCACGCGCAACCTGGTTGACGCGGCGCTGCGCGCGGGTGCGAGCCGGTTCATCGCCCAGAGCATCGCGTTCGTCTACGCGCCGGGGCGCGAGCCGCACGACGAAGGCGATCCGCTCCTTTCAACGGCCGAAGAGCCGTGGCGAACGACGATGGAAGGGGTCGTAACGCTGGAGCGGCTGACGACCGCGAGCCCGGGCTTCGCCGGCCTGGTGCTGCGCTACGGGATGTTTTACGGTCCCGGCACCGGCTTCGAGTCGGCGCCGGGCAAGCCGGCGGTACACGTCGACGCGGCGGCGCAGGCGGCGATGCTCGCGATCGTGCGCGGGGCGCCGGGAATCTACAACATCGCGGAGGACGACGGCGCGGTATCGATCGCCAGGGCGCGCCGCGAGCTGAGCTTCGATCCGGGCTTCAGACTGAACACTTCCGCCGCCCGCTGATCGATGCGGTCGAGTGCCGTTCAACGCCTTGCGCCTGCAGATCCATGCGCGCGATCGTGTGACCGTGCTGCGAGTGCTCCATGGCGGCGCGATGAAGTGGCCCGAACGTTTCCGAGCCGGTAACAAGTAGCCGAAGGCCGGCGCCGGGGCGGGCAGTGTGCGCCTCGATCGGGAAACGCCGACCGGGCGACCTAACCCATCGCGCTTGCGGGTTCGGCGCTGCTGCGCAGGGCGCTGACGAAATCGATCACCTCGGAAGCCACGCGCTCCTTTTCGCTGTCGACCGTGATCACGTGGAAGCTCTCCTCCAGAATTACCGCGCGCTTTTGCGCGCTGCCGAGGCGGCTTAGCACGAAGTCGACATTGCGGCGCATCGGACAGGTATGGTCGCGGCGGCTGTGGATGACGAGGGCGGGCTGGGTGACACGGTTAAGGCGCGGGCGCACCGCCGCCGACAACTTGAGCAGCTCGAGCACGGCGCTGAGCGGCAGCAGGCGCGCCGACGGATGCACGCCGCGGGCGGCGGCGTCGTGGATGTCCGAGCCCTTGCCGCGCAGGTAAATGCGGTCGCCGACCAGGCCGAGCGTGCGCATCGCGCCAAGCGGCCCGCGCACCCACAGCGGCAGAAAAAACGCCGGCGACAGCATCACCACTCCCGCCACCGCCTCGCCCTGATCGGCGGCCAGGCGCGCCGCCAGCACGGCGCCCATCGAGAGCCCCACCACGGCCACGGGATCGCCGTAACGAAGTAGCCGCTCGAAGCCCTCGACCACGCTTTCATACCATTGCGCGTGGGTTGCAGCGCCCAGTTCCTCGGGTGCTCCAGCATGCCCGGTCAGGCGCACGCCGCAGACGCGCACGCCTGACGCGGCCAGCCGCTCGCCCAGGTAACGCATCTCGAACGGCGTGCCGCTGAGCCCGTGGATGAGTAGCGCGCTCACCCGCGCGCCAGGAAAGAAAAACTCGTTGGTGTCTATAGCCGGGTTAGCTGGGTGAGGATCGTCGTCTGACGAACTCATTCGTTACTCCGCCTTAAAGGCCGCCTCTCTTTGCGTTCGCGTATCGATTGTTGCGCCGGCCCAGCCTACATCGGGACTCCGGACCCTTGCTCGCCACCGACAAGCTCGGGGCGCACGAATATTTGGGCGCGCGCGCGTAACTCCTGGACGAAACTCTCCCAGGCCTGCGCCTGACGCTGTTTAAGCAACTGGTCCTTGAACGCGGCCTTCGCCGCCTTCCACTGATCGTCACTGGGTGGCATGCGGCCGGTAACCTCGAAGACATAGGCGTTGCCGTCGAGCGTGAGTGGACGGTTGATGAGTGCCGGCGTCCCAGGCAGCAGGGAGGCCTCCTGCACGGCCTCGTGGAACTCGCCGATGCCGGGGATCGTGCTATCGGCGCGCGAGAAGTCGCCCGTGGTATGCACCGCAAGCTTGGCGGCGGAAGCGGCCGCGCCGAACCCGGCAGGATCCTTGATCTGCTTGAGGAAGGCAGTGGCGTGCTCCAGCGCCTTGGCCTCGGCCATCTGACGCACCAGTGCGGCGCGTACCTTCGGCTCGATGTCGGTAAGCTTGGGCAGGTAGCTCGGCTGGCGTTCGACCAGCTTCACGATGTACTGCGCGTCGTGACCGGTGATGACGCGAACGTCGTTGGGACTGAGCTTGAAAGCCTCCTGCACCAGTTGCGGATCGGTAATCTCGGGCGTGCGATCACTCACGGCCAGCAGCGGAGTCTTCACGAGGTCGAGCCCGCGCTTGTCCGCCATCTCCTGAAGCCCCTTCCCGCTCAGCGCCGCCGCGAGGTCCTGGTCGATCGCCTGATGGGCCTGCTCGGCGCCGGCACGATGGCGCAGGGCCTCGATGATCTGCGGGCGCGCCTCCTCCAGCGTGTCGACATGGGCGAGCTTGTGATCTTCGACCTGGATGACGTGGTAACCGAACTGGGTCTGGACCACGGTCGTCTCGCCCGCCTTCATCGTGAAGGCCGCGTCGGCGAACGGCTTGACCATCTCGCTCTGGCCGAAATAGCCGAGGTCGCCGCCGCTGTTCCTGGTACCGGGGTCATCGGAGAACTGCTTGGCGAGCTTGGCGAAGTCGGCTCCGGCCCTGATCTGCTTCAGGAGATCGTCGGCCTTGGCCTTGGCAGCGGCCTTTTGAGCGGGCGTGGCGTCGGGCGCCACCGCGATCAGAATGTGACGGGCGCGGACTTGCTCGGGATGCGTCAAGCCGGAGTCGCGCTGGCGATTGTAGTAATTCTGGATCTCCTTGTCGGAGGGATTGACCTTGGCTGCCAGCTTGTCGGGGTCGTAACGGATGAAGTCGAAGGCGACGCGTTCGGGCTCGCGGAATTGCTCGCGATGGGCCTGGAAGAAGTCGGCGATTTGCTTGTCGGTGGGAACGCTGGCTGATTCAAAATCTTTGTAGGATATTTCGACGTACGCCATCGCGAGCTTCAGGTTGATTTGGTCGTAGATCTGGCGCATCTCGGTGTCGCTGATTTCGACCGTCTGGGCAACCATCCGCTGCATCAATTGCTGGAGCATCTCGAGCCGCACTTCGGACTCGAAGTCCGACGGCCGCATATTCTCGCCGCGCAGGGCCGTCTGATAGATGGCCAGATCGAAGTGGCCGTCGACCTGAAAGGCGGTCTGCGCCTCGATCGTCTGCTCCAAAGCGGCATCGCTTATCCCAAGTCCCAAACGCTTGGCTTCGTCGAGCACCAGTTGCTGATCGACAAGCTGCTCCAGCGCCTGCTCGCGGACGTTGTAACGCGCCAGCGCCGCGGCGGCGTCGGGTCCGTAGATCTGTTCGAGCCGCCGGCGCAACTGCTGGGCCTCCTGGTCGACATCCTTGGTCAAAATTTGATGGCCGTTAACAGTGGCGACCGGCTTTAAGCGGTTGAACATGCCGGTGCCAACGCCCCAGAAGGCGAACACGCCGATGAGGCCGATGACGACCGCGCGGGTCAGCCACGAGTACGCGTGCTTGCGCATCAGGTCGAGCATGGTCACTCATCATATTTCGCGGCTTTTGATCGCGCAAATCGGGTTGGCACCTTGCCTCGGGCGATACCCGTCTGTTACTTTCTTCATAGGCTCGGGCACGTCTAAAAATTCTTTATACCGCGCGACGCCCCGGACCTTGATTGGCCTGTCCTATTGGGGGGCGGTGTGAGAGCGGCAGGGGGGCGATCCGGTGGTACTTAATTCCATATTTGGCTGGTTCTCCAACGATCTCGCCATCGACCTCGGCACGGCGAACACCCTTATCTATGTCAAGGGTGAAGGGATCGTCTGCAACGAGCCCTCGGTGGTCGCGGTGCAGAAGGATTCACGCGGGGCGCGGCGGGTGCTGGCGATCGGCGCCGAGGCCAAGAAGATGCTGGGGCGGACGCCGGGCTCGATCGTGGCGATCCGGCCGCTCAAGGACGGCGTGATTGCCGACTTCGAGATCACCGAGAACATGCTGCGCCACTTCATCCAGAAGACCCACAACCGGCGCTTCCTGGCGCGGCCGCGGATCGTCATCTGTGTGCCGTTCGGCATCACCGCGGTCGAGAAGCGCGCGGTGCGCGAGTCGGCTGAGGCGGCCGGCGCGCACGAGGTCTATCTTATCGAGGAGCCGATGGCGGCGGCGATCGGTGCGGGACTGCCGATCACCGAACCCTCGGGCAACATGATCGTCGACATCGGCGGCGGCACCACCGAGGTCGCGGTGATCTCGCTGGCGGGCGTGGTTTTTTCGCGCTCGGTGCGGGTGGCCGGGGACAAGATGGACGAGGCGATCATCCAGCACATCAAGCGCAAGTACAATCTGCTGATCGGCGAGCGCACTGCCGAGCTGATCAAGATAACCATCGGCTCGGCTTACCCCGGCAATGAGATCCAGACCATGGAGATCAAGGGCCGCGACCTGGTGGCCGGCGTGCCCAAAATAATCGAGATAACCGACGAGGAGATCCGCGAGGCGCTGATGGAACCGGTCCATCAGGTGGTCGAATCGGTCCGTATCGCGCTCGAGCGCACGCCGCCCGAGCTTGCCTCTGACATCGTGGACAAGGGAATCGTACTGGCCGGCGGCGGCGCCCTGTTACGCAACCTCGACGTTCTGCTGCGCGAGGAGACCGGGTTGCCCGTGACTCTGGCCGACGATCCGCTGACCGCGGTTGTGATGGGCGCGGGCAAGGCGCTGGACGAGCTCTCATTGCTGCGCGACGTGACCGTCGACTAAACGGGGCCTTCTGATGGCGCCCTGAGGCATCGCCGAAACACAAAGCGGTGAAAAATTACTTCCTGTGGCGCAATCGCGTACCAATCACGGGCGCGGTTCTGCTGCTCATTTCCGCTCATTTCCTGTGGAGTGGAGTGCGCCCCGACCAGCGGGTCGCCAGGCCGCGTAGCTTGGTGATGGAGGGACTGGCTCCGGTGCAAATCGCAGCCGCGCGCCTGACCGAGGGCGGCAGCGGCATCGTCCATGACTATTTCGACCTGGTCGGCGTGCAGCGGGAGAACACGCGGCTGCGGGCCGAACTCGCGCGCGAGGAAACCCAACGCGCCCGGCTGGCCGAACTGGAGGCCGAAAACCTCCATCTGGGCGACCTCCTCGAACTCAAGCAGGCGCTGGCGCTCAAGTCGGTGGCGGCCAACGTGATCGGCGCCGACGCCTCGGGCCTGGCGCGCACGGTGGTGGTGGAGGGCGGTTCCGATCAGGGCTTCGAGGCCGGGATGGCGGTGCTCTCGACCGAGGGCGTGGTCGGTAAACTCATCGCGGTGGGTCCGACTTCCTCGCGGGTGCTGCTGATCAACGACCATAACTCGGCGCTCGACGCCTTCGACCAGCGCTCGCGCGTGCGCGGCATCGTGGCCGGCATGGTCGACGACGGGCTGGTGATGAAATACATCGATCGCTCGGAGGACGTGAAAAACGGGGATACAATAGTCACGTCGGGCCTGGACGGGATTTTCCCGCGCGGGCTGCTGGTGGGCGAAGTCACGGCGGTGGTGCGCGAGGGGCCGGGGCTGTTCCTGACCATCAACGTCGCGCCGGCGGCTGACTTTCGCCGCCTCGAACAAGTGCTGGTGGTGACCCAGCAGATTCCCCAACCGCCGCCGGCGGAGCCGAAGGGCTAAGAGGTTCGTGCGCTTGGTCGCATTGTTCACCGTTTTAACCCTGATTGCCCTGGCGATTCAGACCACGGTCACGCGCTGGCTGCCGCTGAGCGCGCTGATGCCCGACCTGGTGCTGGTGCTGGCGGTCGATCTCGGGCTGCGACATCGGCGCGCGCTCGCGCCTCTAATGGCGTTCGCGATGGGCTACGCGATGGACTCGTTTTCGGGCTCGCAGCTCGGCATCAACACCTTCGCGGTGACCTTGACCTACCTGTTCGCATACGAAGTCGGGGTTCACACCGACGCTACCGGGCCCGAGGTCGGCGCCGTGCTGGCCTTCGTTGCCGTGCTGATCCAGAGCCTGGGCGGCTTTCTTCTCAGCACGCAGTTCCGAGCGCCCGACCAGCTCGCAACGCTGTTACCGGCCGCGCTGTTGCAGGCGACCGTGACCGCAGTGATCGCGCCGACGGTGTTACGATTGACCGCGGGCCTCCAGCGCATATTGGGCCTGAGCCAACCGCGGCGCGCGCGCGGCTGGACTACACGAGGAGCTTGAGCGTGGCGCGCTGGCGTTATTACAACAGCAGCAAGCACACCCGCGCGATCCCCCGCATTGAGCCGCGCCTCGCCATCCTTTCCGTGCTCATCGCCTCAATATTGGCGGTGGTCACGGTGCGGCTCTATTACCTCCAGATCATCCGGCACAAGGAATTCGTCGAACTCGCCGACCGCAACCGTATCCGCATCCATCGTCTGCCGGCGCTGCGCGGCCTGGTCTTCGACGTGCGACATCGTCCGCTCGTCGACACCCGGCCGTCATTCGATGCGGTGATGGTGCCCGAGGACGTGCGCAACGTTAAACAGACCGTCGCACGCCTGGAGGGGCTGCTCGGCCAGGACAACGTCGCCGCCAAGCTCTCCCAGGCCGAGGACGACGGACGCCCTCCGTTTGATCCGGTCACGGTCGAGGAGCATCTGGGCTGGCAGCAGGTGGTGTCGCTGGAGACCCATCAGCTCCAGCTACCGGGCGTCAGTCTCGAGGTGATGCCGCAGCGCCACTACATCTATGGGCCGGTCGCGGCGCATCTGCTCGGCTACGTCGGCGAGGTCGCCGAGGGCGATCTGCGCCACGCCAGCGACTATCGGATGGGCGACGAGATCGGAAAATTCGGCCTCGAGCGCGTGTTCGAAGGCCAGTTGCGCGGCCAGGCTGGAGGCCAGGAGATCGAGGTCGATTCGGTCGGCCGCCGACTCAAGCTGCTGCGCGAGATTCCCGAAATTCCCGGCCAGAGCGTGGTGCTCAGCCTCGACCTCGACCTCCAGGAGGCGGCCGAAAAGGCGATGGGCAATTGGTCCGGCGCGCTGGTCGCGATCGATCCCAACACCGGCTATATCCTCGCGATGGTCTCGCATCCGACGTTCGACCCCAACGTCTTCGCCAACGGAATAACCTCGGTACAGTGGCGCGGGTTTACCACCGACCCCGCCCATCCGCTGGCCAACCGCGCCATTGCGGGCACCTATCCGCCCGGCTCGACCTTCAAGCTGATCGACGCCATCGCCGGGATGGAAGATCGCACGCTCACTCCCTCGACCACCTACTTCTGCCCCGGCGGGCTGTACTACGGCAATCGCGAGTACCATTGCTGGCGCAAGCAGGGCCACGGCACCCTATCGGTGCATCGCGCGATCGTGGGCTCGTGCGACGTCTTCTTTTACCAGGTCGGCATCCATCTCGGCATCGATCGCCTGTCGCAATGGGCACATCTGCTCGGGCTGGGCGAGAAGAGCGGGATCGAACTCGACAACGAACGGCCGGGCGTGATGCCGTCGTCGCTGTGGAAGGAAAGGCGCTTCCATCAGCGATGGTACCCGGCGGAGACGCTGTCGGTCGCGATCGGCCAGGGCTACGTTGCGGCGACGCCGCTGCAGATGGCGATGGTCGCGGCTGAGATAGCCAACGGCGGCACGCGCTACAAGCCGCAGTTCGTCAAAGAAGAAGAAGCGCTCGACGGCTCGGTGGTCAAGAGATTTCCGCCGATCGTCGAACGCCGCATCCCGTTCGACCCCGTGGTGCTCGACGTCGTGCGCAACGCGATGTGCGACGTGGTCAATGGCGGGGGCGGCACCGGCCACGCGGCCCACCTCGACAACATCACCGTGTGCGGCAAGACCGGCACCTCGCAGGTGGTCAAGGAGGCCGGCAACGCGCGCATCCCCGAGGACAAGGAGCCTTTGAAATACCGCGATCACGGATGGTTCGTCGCGTACGCGCCGAGCGACCATCCGCAAATCGCCATCGCCTGCGTGATCGAGCACGGCGGACACGGCGGCAGTTCCGCCGGGCCGGTCGTGCACGACGTGATGCAAAAGTTCTTCGAGCTCTATCCGCCGCGCGGCGCCAAGCCGGCCGCCCCGGGAAACGGCGCGCCGCAAGCGGCCCCGCCCGCGGCTCCCGCGGCTCCCGAAAGTCCGCCCCAGGGCTCTGTGGCCCAGCGCGAGGACTGAGCGGGACCGCGATGGCGCTGGACCGACGGCTGGTCTATCACTTCGATTGGACCCTGTTCGTGATGACGCTTGGGCTGGCGGGCCTCGGCCTGCTGAGCGTGCTGAGCGCGTCTTGGGGCGGCCCCAAACACGCGCTCGATCCGCTCGTGATGCGCCAGCTTATCTGGATCGGGGTGGGCACGGTGCTGATGGCGACGGCGGCGTTCTTCGATTATCGCGCGCTCGCAACCTATGCCTATCCGCTCTATGCGATGACGGTGGTGTTGCTGGCGGCAGTGATGGTGTCGGGTCACGTGACCGGCGGCTCACGCCGCTGGCTCAACCTGGGCGTGCTCCGGCTGGAGCCGTCGGAGCTGGCCAAGCTCGCGCTGGTGCTGGTGCTGGTGCGCTACCTGCGTGAAGAGCCGCCGCGTGGAGGATGGAGTTTTCGTCAGATGATTTTCCCGGCGGTGCTGCTGGGCGTACCGATGGTGTTGGTGCTCAAGCAGCCCGACCTCGGCACCGGAATCATCCTGATTTTGGTGACCGCGACGCTGGTCTTCGCCGGCGGCTTGAACGGACGCGTGTTGCTGGTCGCGATGCTGGCGGCGGCGCTGGCCGCTCCCGCCGGATGGCATTACCTCAAACCCTACCAGAAGCAACGCCTGGTGAGCTTCCTCAATCCCGAATCCGACCCGCTCGGCGCCGGCTACCATATCATCCAGTCCGAGATCGCGATCGGCGCGGGCGGCGCGTGGGGCAAAGGCTTTCTGAAAGGCACCCAGGCGCGGCTGAATTTTCTTCCCGAGCAGACCACCGACTTCATCTTTTCGGTCTTCGCCGAGGAATTCGGCTTCGCGGGATCGATTCTGCTGATGGCGCTGTATGCGGGAGTGATAACGCGCGGCATCTGGATCGCGCGCCACGCTCGCGACCGCTTCGGCCAACTGCTCGCGGTGGGCCTCACCGCAATCGTGTTCTGGCAGGTCGCGATCAACGTCGGGATGGCGAGCGGGTTGCTGCCGGTGGTGGGAATCCCGCTGCCGCTGGTGAGTTACGGAGGCTCGTCGCTGATCGCGATGATGGCGGCGATGGGCGTGATGATCAGCATCAACACCCGCCGCTACCTGTTCTGACCCGCGCGGACCGGCGCGCCGGCCGCTTCTCGCTTCGAAGTCCGACACCCGCCCTCTCCCGCGCCGCGTTCTGGTCCCGGCCTGAGGCCGGATGATACAAGCGGGTGAACCCGGGTGATATGTTGCCAACATGCTGATGAGACGAACGCTATGAACATAGTAATGGTGCAGTGAAACTGCATGTCTTTTCCCGCGTGGAGGTGAGTCATGCGAATTGACGCGATCGAGCCGAAGAAAACCGCGATGATCGTGGTCGATATGCAAAACGACTTCGTGGCGGTCGGTGCTGCGATGGAAACGCCCGCGGCACGGGCCGCGGTGCCGAAGATCGCCGAAGCGCTCACCATCTGCCGCAACGCCAAGATCAGAGTCATCTACACCGCCCATGCGCACCGCCATGACGGATGCGACATGGGACTCTTCGATGATATGCATCCGCCGATCGCGAAGCGTGCGGCCTTGGTCGATGGCACACCCGGAGTGGACATCTATCCTGAGTTGGCGCCCGCGCCGGGCGAGCATGTCATCAAGAAGCATCGCTATAGCGGTTTTTTTGGCACCGACCTCAACATCATCCTGCGCGAGTGGGGCGTCGATACGGTTATCATCTCGGGGACAACCACCGAAAATTGCTGTCATGCAACAGCACGTGACGCGATGTTCCGCAACTATCGCGTCATTTTTCTTTCGGACGCGACCGCGACCAATGAATACCCGGACAGGGGATTTGGGACGATGCCAGCGGCCGACGTGCACCGCGCGACTCTGGTGATCCTCGCCGCATCGACGGCGCATGTGATGCCGGTCAAAGACATGATGGGGCGCATACGGCAATCAGACGGATGAGGCGTTCATGTGAGCAATGAACCGGTTGTCATGGGTCGCGCACGCACGCACCGCAAAGGCCGCGTTTCGCGCTCCTCCGCGCTTGGAGTAGTATTCCCGCGTTGTCGCTTCGACCCGGAGAGCGAAACGAGCAAAGCGCTCAATGGCGACTCCTCCCGATACGCAGGCGACAGCTCCCAGGTGGAGTTCGAAAAGTGACGGTGGGCGCACTGGATCGGCCGCATGGCGGCGGCTGCCGGTTCGCGGCCCGATGCGCGAGGCTGTTATAGTTTTACGCTGGCGCGCGCGGCGCGCCCAATCCATACCGGGTGCATCAACGATGGCTACCAAGGGCAGGAAATTCGACCAGCCCAATCCGTTTTCGGACCCCGTCGACCGCGAAATCTACGAGGTCCATCGCGTCTTCGTCGAGGTGATGGAGACGCATCGGCTCGGCTCGATCAGCGCCGGAACCAAGGAGCAATACCTGCGCATCATGCAGTCGCTCGCCGAGAAGCTCGCCGTTCCAAGCAAGCCGCTCTCGGAAATCGTCGGCGAGGTCATGTCGGAGGCCGCGCCGCTGCTGTTCCAGGCGATGCAGCGCTGAGGCCCCGCGCCCGCACCGGCATCCACCCGCCTCAGCGAACTTGTCGAGGCCTACGCCCCCAGTTCGTAGGCGTTCTCTTCATGCTCGCTCAGGTCCATCCCGATGCGCTCGGCTTCATCGCTCACGCGCAATCCCACTATCGCGTCGGTTATTCCGAGCAGGACGAGACTGCCGGCAAAGGCGAACGAGATGCTCGCCGCGACCGCAAGGATCTGGATCAGGAACTGGAGCGGGTTGCCGAAGAACAGCCCGTCGGCCCCGGCCGCGTTGACCGCGACGCTGGCGAACAGGCCGGTCGCCAGCGCGCCCCAGATGCCGCCCACCGCATGCACGCCGACCACGTCCAGCGCGTCGTCATAGCCAAATCGCCGCTTCATCCGCACCGCGAAAAAGCACAACACGCCCGCGACCAGCCCGATCATCATCGCCGACATCGGCCCGACGTATCCCGAAGCCGGCGTTATCGCGACCAACCCGGCGACCACACCGCTGGCGACGCCGAGCGTGGTCGGCTTGCCGAGCACGATCCATTCCGCGAACACCCATCCCAGCGCCGCCGCGGCCGCGCCGATATGGGTCGCGACGAAGGCCGAGGTCGCAAGCCCGTTGGCGGCGAGCGCGCTGCCGGCGTTGAAACCGAACCATCCGAACCACAGCAGGCCCGCGCCGGTCAGCGTTAGCGTCAGGTTGTGCGGCGGCATCGGCTCGCGCAAAAAGCCGCGCCGCGGCCCGATGACCATCACGGCGGCGAGCGCCGAAGTCCCCGAGGAAATATGCACCACCGTGCCGCCGGCGAAGTCCAGCGCGCCCAGGCGATGCAGCCACCCGTCGACGCCCCATACCCAGTGCGCGAGCGGATCGTAAATGAACGTCATCCAGAGCAGGCTGAACACGAGAAAGCCCTTGAACGAGATGCGCTCGGCGAAAGCGCCGGTGATCAGCGCCGGCGTGATCACGGCGAACATGCACTGAAAGATCATGTAGGCCTGATGCGGAACCGTCGCTGCGTAAGCGGGATAGGGCTCGGTCGCGCTGACCCCGCAAAGTCCGATCCAGTGCAGACCGCCGATCAGCGCGTTGCCGGGCGAAAACGCCAGGCTGTAGCCGAACAGCAGCCACTGGATCGAGACCAGCGCGGCCAGAATGAAACTCTGCATCAGCATCGCGAGCACATTCTTGCGCCGCACCATCCCGCCGTAGAACAGCGCCAGGCCCGGCGCGGTCATCAGCAAGACCAGCGCCGACGAGGTCAGCAACCAGGCGGTGTCGCCGCTATTGATGGTGGCTTGCGCGTCGGCAGCGTGTGCCGGTATGGCAAGGAGCAGGGCTGTGGCGGCAGTTCCCAGACAAACGATCGGCTTCGTTCGCAACATCGCGTATTTTTCCCTCAATAAATGGCAACCGTTCTAGGAGGCCTGGCCGGGCGCGAATCCGAGAACGGACGCGGCAGCCGGAGCGACACGGCATCCAGGATGCGTGCTTGGTGCGAGGTTTTTGACAGAACTTAGCGCGGCGGACAAGCGCTACGCGAGCGCAGGAAATTGTCCGCGGCCGTCCGGCGCGCGCCAAGCCTCCCCAATCTGGCGGCCTCAGCCTTTGGGGAGTTGCAGGATGCGCTCGCCGATCATGTTCTTCTGCACCGGCGAGGTCCCGCCCGCGATCGTCATGCTCTCGCTGTAAAGGATGCGCCGCAGCCAGTCGCCGTCGGGCGCGAACGGCGAGCGCCGCTCGAGCAGCGCGAACTCACCGAGAAGGCGCACCGAGTACTTGACCATTCGCTGAGTCAGCTCGGTCGAGATCAGCTTGCCGATCGAGCTTTCGGGGCCGGGCAGTTGTCCCTTGAGCCGGCGCGTCAGCGCGCGCAGGCCGTTGTACTTCTTGGCCGCGACCTCGATCGCGAACTGCGCAAGCTGCTGGCGGACCTCGCCGTCCTCGGCCGCCGAGTGTCCGTCGACAATCGCGCCACGCGCGATCTCGACCAGTTGCGCGAGCGTCTGCTCGGTGCCGCCGATCGTCTCGCCGATCCCGAAACGCTCGTGCATCAGCGTCGATACCAGCACCTGCCATCCCTGGTTGAGCGGCCCCAGCAAGTTGGCCTTGGGCACGCGCACGTCTTCGAAGAAGATTTCGTTGAATTCGGACTCGCCGGTTATCTGCTTGAGCGGACGCACGGTGACGCCGGGGCTCTTCATATCGACCAGCAGGCAGCTCAGGCCCTTGTGCCGGGGAACGTCGGGGTCGGTGCGCACGAAGAGCTGGCAGAAGTGCGAGCGATGGGCGAGCGTGGTCCAGACCTTCTGTCCGTTGACGATGAAATAGTCGCCGTCGAGCACGGCGCGGGTCTGCAGCGCGGCGAGGTCCGAGCCCGCCGCCGGCTCCGACATCCCTTCGCTCCAGATCTCCTCCGCGCTCAGGATCTTCTGCAGGTAGCGCCGCTTCTGCTCTTCGGTGCCCCACTGCATCAGCGCAGGGCCGGTCATGATCACGCCGAGCACGTTGCATCCCATCGGCAGGTTCAGCCGCCCCAGTTCCTGCTGGAAGATGACTTGCTCGACGAAGGTCGCGCCACGCCCGCCGAACTGTTTGGGCCAGGTGAGCCCGGCCCATCCGCCAGCGTAAAGTTTTTCGTGCCAGCGCTTAACGCGCTCCCACAGAAAGTTTTCGTCGGCGCGTTCTTTTTCCTCGGGCTTAAGCGGCGGCGGCTGATTGGCTTCGAGCCATCCGCGCACCTCCATCCGATAGGCTTCCTGTTCGGGCGTGTAGTTGAAATCCATCGCTCGGCCAACTCCCGTCAGCGTCGGTGATCGAGAGCGATGCTAGCGAACCCGCCCCCGCCGGGGTAGTGGCGCAGGGATGGACCGTCCGTGGATGCGAGCTAGCCGAGAGCTTCGTGCAACACTTCACCCAGAGTGCCGCGTTCGTAGCAACTGATCAGAAACGACGCGAGCGCGTCGACCAGGTTGTGCTCGGCCTCGTCACGGGTGTGGCCTTGCGAATGAACGTCGAGCAGCGGACACGACGAGATGAACCATTTGCCCTTCTTGCGAATCCGGGCGGGCACTTTGAATTCCATCGCGATCCGCATGCGTTATCCTCTAGCTTTTCGACCCGTTCCAAGCAACCTGATAGCGGCGCGTAAGGAAGATCATACGTAATTTGATTGAGCGACGTAATGGCGGCGACAAAGCAGAAGCAAGGATGGACGGCAAAAGCAAATTTTCCTACGTCTGCAACGGATGCGGTCTCTGCTGCCGCGACAAGGTGATCACGCTCTCGCCCTACGACGTCATCCGGATCGCGCGAGCCGCCAAAGTCAGCACCGGCGCGGCGGTCGCGCGCTATACGCTGCGGCGCGGATCGCTCCTGCGTTTTCTGCCCGACGGACAATGCGCCGCGCTCGACGGCTTGCGCTGCACGATCCATCCCGGACGCCCGCTTGCCTGCCGGCTCTATCCGCTCGGCCTCGAACGCGCGCCCGGCGCTGATGGCTATACATATGTCGAGCGTTTCGTGCGACTCGAACCGGCGGTCGGCTCGCTCGGCGTCTATGGAGCAGCCGGCACGGTCGCGGACTTCCTCGGCGGTCAGCAGGCCGCGCCATACCTCGACGCGGTGGCGCGCTACTATCCGCTGGTCGGGAATTTTCGTGCGCGCGTCGCCGCGATCGTGGATTTCGACCGCGTCGAGCCGCGCGAGTTCTGGCGGCGCGCCGCGCGCGAGGCGCTGGCCGAGACCAATTACGATCCCAATCGGCTGATCGACGCGCTGTTCGACCCCGACGGCCTCGGATGTGGCCGCGCTAGCGCCGAAGAAACCATCGTTGCGCACGTCGCTGCTCTCGCCGAGATCGCGGAGACCGAGCGCGACGGCGCGCTCATTGCGGCCGCGGCAGTGATGCTCGCGACGAGCCTCGGTTATGCGCCCGGAGAGGTGAACGCACCGCGCGTTAGCCTTTGATCAGCTTTTTATTCTGGAATCGATCTGAATTCCCGCGCCCTTGGCGAAGCCGAGCAGGATTTCGCGGTCGCTTTCAAGCCCACCGCCCTGGACATTCTGCCCGTCCTCGAATTCGCCGCGCACGTGCCCGTTTTTCATATCGATGAAGGTGACTTTCAGCGTGATCCCGGTGCTCCCGTGGTTACCCGAAGAGGTATCGGGCTGATAGGCGGTCAGCTCGCACTTGATCAGCAGCGGCTCGGATTCGGGCGGCGCGCTCGCGACGATATTGTAGCCGCGGTTCTTGAGCTCGACGGCTATTCCCTCGCCGATTATTTGCGCGGCGCCCGCGCCGGCCGGCTGCCCGCTCTGGTTCGCCACCGGCGGCAGCTCGAACGTGGCGTAAGAAGCAAGCGGGATATCCGGCACTTCGGGCGGTGGCTTGTTGGCCGCGGCGCACGCCGCCAATATCAACGGCGCGAGTATCGCGGCCAGAACTATCGCGCGTCGGCGAATCGCGATCCCGATCGCCGGCTTCAATTTCGTCGCGCCCGGTTCATTCCACGTCGCTCCCCTCCCCCGGCTTTGGCGTCCGGGTCACTTGCGGAGCCTGCTTGCCGCCCGCGGCGCCCGACGGCTCCTCGGCGGACGTGGCGGGCGAGGCGGCCGGCGTCGGGGTGGGCGGATGGTCGGCGCCGAGGTCATGGATGATCTGTCGCGCGTGGATGCCGGGATCGACCGACGGATAGACCTTCAGGACCTGTCCGTCCTCGCCGATCACGTAAGTTACCCGGCGGTCGAGACCGAGAATCGGAATGCCGTTGTCGGCGCCGTAGGCGCGCGCGATGCTGCGGTCGGGATCGAGCAGCAGCGAAAACGGCAGGCTGTACTTCTTGATGAAGGCCTTGTGGGAGTCAGCCGAATCGATACTGCATCCGAGCACCGCGATACCCCAGGCCTGCAAGAGCGCGTAGCCGTCGCGGAACGCGCACGCCTCCCTGGTGCATCCGGGCGTGTTGTCCTTGGGATAGAAGTAGAGTACCAGCTTGCGGCCATGGAAATCGGTTAGGCTGACCGGCGCGACCTGGTCGCCGCTGACCATCTGGCTATGGAAATCGGGCGCAGTCGCTCCCACGGAGAGCATCGCCGCGCGCGCGATTCGCGGGCGAAAGCAGATCGCTCCCACGCCCGCGACCGCGAGCACGATCACCACCATGATGACGAGCCGCATCGACGCCTCCCTCCGCTTCGCTCCTGATGCAACCGCCGCCGGCGCGAGCGCGCCCCAGCGCCGGGTCAGACGTAGTGCAGCCAGTCGCGGTAGCGCGGGTCGCGGCCATGCAACGCGTTGCGGAAAACTTCCTGGACCTTGATCGTCACCGGCCCCGGCACGCCTGCGCCAATCATGCGATCGTCGAGCTCGCGCACCGGCGTGACCTCGGCCGCGGTGCCGGTCATGAAGGCCTCGTCGGCGATATAGACCGCATCGCGCGGGAAGGTCTGCTCGACCACCTCGATCGACGCGTCGCTAAGAATTTTCATCACCGCGGCCCGCGTGATCCCGGGCAGCACCGAATTGAGCGGCGGCGTTTTGACCACGCCGTCGCGCACGATGAAAAAGTTCTCGCCGCTGCCCTCGGCCACATAGCCGTGGACGTCGAGCAGGAGCGCCTCGTCGTAGCCGTTGCGGCGCGCCTCGTAGCCGGCGAGGATCGAATTGACATAATGGCCCGAGGCCTTGGCGAGCGGCATCAGTGAGTTGTGATGGAACCGCACGAAGGACGAGGTCTTGAGCCGCACGCCTTTTTTGGCTCCGTCCTCGCCGAGATAGGCGCCCCACGGCCATCCCGCGATCGCCACGCGCACCTTGTTGCCGCGCGCCGACAGCCCCATCTCGCCCTCGCCGTAAAACGCGATCGGCCGCAGGTAACATTCCTCGAGCCGGTTGACCCGCACCACGTCGCAGCAGGCCTTGAGCAGTTCTTCTTGGCTGAACGGGATTTGCATCTCGACAATGTGGGCGGAGTCGAACAGGCGGCGGATATGCTCGGGGCCGCGGAAGATCGCCGAGCGGCCGTTGTCGGATTTATAGGCGCGCATCCCTTCGAACACGGCCAGACCGTAGTGCAGGCTGTGGCTGAGGACGTGGATATTCGCCTCGTCGTAGGGAACCAGCGCGCCGTCCATCCAAATTTTGTCCGTGCGTAAACCGTTCGCTGCCAAAGCCGACCTCTCTATATGGCTCTTTAGTTGATGAGACCCGTCCGAACTTGCCGCCGCGCTCCATCGAAACGCGACGATTCAGGGTAGTCGAAACCGGGTGATCCCGACAAGCGGCAGTGCGTCCGGGCCCTGCCCCGCACGGACCTAGCCGCGGGGACGACTTGACGGGTCGAACGGGCCCACCGGCTCCTCGGACCGCGGCGGCACGCCCGCCGAATCTGCCGCCGCCTCGGCGTGGCGTGTTTGCGCCGGCTGTTCGCCCTCGCCGTGCGAGCGTGTCTCGCCGTTGTGCGAGGCGCCGACGGGATGCGCCGCCGCTCCGCCGCGGCGCCCGTGTCGCGAGCGGCCGCCGCGCCGGCCGCGCCGGCGCCGCCGCCCGCCGGTGCCGGATCCGGCGCCGGCCTCGCGCGGCTCGACGCGCCGCTGCTCGGCATTGCGGCCTTCGAGCCAGGCCTCGGGATCGCTAAGAAAGCTCGCGAGCCCTTCGGGATCGCCGCCGCAGGCGGGCGCGACGATATCAAACACGGCGCGCGCCTCGTCGAAGTATGGGCGCTGGATGAGCCGGCGCGTGCGGCGCGACGGCTCGATCAGGTGCGGCAGGGCCTCCAGCACAAGACGCATCCGCTCCGTGTCGCCGCGGGCGAAGCCGCGCATTCTCAGCTCCGCCAGCAGATCGAGCCGCTCGCCATTGGGCATCCCGCGCATACAAAGGTCCGCGAACAGGCAGGCCAGCACGAGCGAGTGCGCGGGCTCCATCCCGGCCGAGATCCGGCGGCCCATCGCGGCCAGGTTGCGCCCGGTCGCACTGTGGGGCGCCGGGCCTTCGCCGGCGCGTAGGAAACGCGCGAGCGGCGCCAGCAGAAGGTCGAACAGCGCCAGCTCGTGCATCAGCTCGAAGGCGCGCGCGGCGGCGGCGATTCCCAGTGCGCGGTAAATCTCCTCGACCACGCGCGGGACCGAGGCGTTGAGCAGGTCCTCGCGATGGCGCTCGATGGCGGCGCGCGTGGCGGGCTCGATCTCGAAGCCAAGCTTGGCCGCAAAGCGCACCGCGCGCAGCATCCTGACCGGGTCCTCGCGCATCCGGACCTCGGGGTCGCCGATGGTGCGGATGAGCCGCGCTTCGAGGTCGGCGACTCCGCCGGCGTAGTCGATCACATGAAAACTGCGCGGGTCGTAGAACAGCGAGTTGATCGTGAAGTCGCGCCGAAACGCGTCTTCCTCGGGCGTGCCGAAAGTGTTGTCGTGGCGGATCAGCGGATCTTCGGATTCGGGCACGTCCTCGGCGCGACGGCGGAAGGTGGCGACCTCGATATTGTGCTGGCCGAAAAAGACGTGGACCAGGCGAAAGCGCCGCCCGATAAGCCGCGAATTGCGGAAGAGATCGCGCACCTCCTGGGGATGCGCCGAGGTCGCGACGTCGAAGTCCTTGGGCCGCCGCCCGATCATCAGGTCGCGCACGCCGCCGCCGACCAGGTAGGCGTCGTGGCCGGCGTCAATCAGCCGGTAGAGCACCTTGAGCACGCGCGGGTCGATGTCGCGGCGGGAGACCGGATGCTCGGAGCGCTCCAAAATACGGGGCTCGACGCGCGGCTCGGTGCGAGCCTGCAGATGGCCATGGCCGGAATCAATCATCAGGGTCTGGCTCAATCTAGCACGCGCGCCACCAGGCTCAATCGGGGTCGCGGCGGGCGTGTCCGGCCGTCCCAGGCCACGGCTATCGCTACCGTCGGCGCGATGCCATAGGATTTCGGCCACGATGAGCAAGCCCGCCACACGCCGCGCGATCCAGGTCATTAGCCACGGACCGTCCTGCCTCGACGGGGTGATGGCGGCGGCGGTGGTCGCGCGCTTTTACGAAGGGCAGCGCGTGATCACGCGGCTGGTCGCCAACAACGAGAGCGATCGCGTGCTCCAGGACCTCGAACTGCGCACCGGCGGCGAGGACGACGAGGTCTGGGTAACCGACCTCTCGTGGAACTCGACCGCGACCGGCGAGCATCTGACCGAGCTCGCGAAGAAGGGCGCGCGCGTCTACTGGATCGACCATCATCGCACCGCCGTCGGCCGCGCCGACGCGCCCGAGTTCAAGGTGCCGTTCACCGCTCGCGTGCTCTCGGAGCAGTACTCGGCGGCGCGGCTGACCTTCAACTACCTGCGCCGGCGCGCCGCCACGCTCCCCGCGGCGAGTGCGCGCGCCTTCGAGGAGTTTTCCGTCTTCGCCGCGATCGCCGACGATCACGACCGCTGGGTCCATCGCATCCCCGAATCGAGCGACTGGGCGCTCGCCGTGCAGACGCTCGGCGGGATCGAGTCGTACCGCGAGATTTTGCGCCTGCGCGAACCGAAGATGCCGCGGCGGATGCGTGCGGCGCTGGAGGCCGGGCGCGAGGCGATGGCCAAGTCGCTCGAGCTCGCGCGCTCCACGATGGTCGACCGGATGCTCGACAACGGAATCAAGGTGCGCAGCGCCTGCTGCTTCGGCTATAGCAGCGAAGTCGCGGCCGCGCTTTACGAGGGGCAGACGCGCACCGTGATCGCGCTGTTCGACCTGCGCAGCCAGGGCGTCAGCCTGCGCCGCAGCGCGGACTGTGAAATCGACCTCTCGGCGCTGGCGCGGGTCTTCGGCGGCGGCGGCCATGCGGCGGCGGCCGGTTTCGCGACCTCCGACCTCAAACGCGCGCCGGCCGAGCGGCTCGCCGAACTGCTGGGCGACCGTCTCGCTACCGCTTGACTCGGTTCGGCACCTGCCGACTCCCTCTCCCGTCCAGGGAGAACTTTGCATAACTGGCAGGGTCCCTCCGGTACCTCTCCTTGTCCAAGGAGGGCTGCCGACAAACATAAGAATCGCTTCGCGTTGATCCTTCACTTCGGCAACCTTCGTTCAGGATGACAACAAAAAGTCTCCCCTGCTGTCATCCTGAGCGTCAGCGAAGGATCTCCGCGAAGCGATGGATTCCTTTTCCCCGCATTTATCGACATCCTCCCACGGAGAGGATTAGGGAGAGGTCCCGCCATCGACTTTCGCAGCCCGCTCGAAGTGGCTTGTGGCACCGCGGAATTCAGACTGACCACTCCCGCCGCTCGCGATGCTCGCGGCGACCTCTCCTTGGTCAAGGACGGTACGGCGTGAGTCTCCGACTGCCTGTCAAACCAGCATGCTCCTTCAGTCGGAGAAATCCGGATAACCAGTTTGTCGGCGTTGCCATAATTTTGACGCGCGTATTACAGTCTCAACGTGGACGCGGCGCTGGAACGGATGCTCAACCTGTTGCTCGAGTCCGAGCGCGCGGGCGTGGCCGTGCTCGATTCGCTCGCGGCCGATGTCAAGCATCCCGAGCTCAAGGAATTGCTGCTCGACGCGCGCGAGGAAGAAGGCCACAACGCGGCCGCGCTGGAGCGGCTGGTGCGCGAGGGCGGCGGCACGCCATCGGCGGCGACCGGCCCGTTCGCGGCCAAGGTCGCGGCAGTCGGCAACACGCGGGCGCGAATCGCGCTGCTGATCCGCGGTCAGGAATGGGTCGCGCGCAAGATCGAGGAGACGCTCGCGTTTGCGCCGGAAAGCGGTGCAATCCGCGAATGTCTGCAAAAGATGGCCAATCGCCATCGCCATGAAATCGAATGGGGCCGCGCCGAGCTGATTCGGCTGATGGACACCGTCGATTAGACGGTGGCGGGTGTCATGCTTTTGCAACCAGGAGCGGCTCTTGCGACAAGCAGCGGCGGGCGCGATAATTCGTCTCCCGGTGGACGCATAGCTCAGCCCGGTTAGAGCGCTTGCCTCACATGCAAGAGGTCCCTGGTTCGAGTCCAGGTGCGTCCACCAAATAAGTCCGCACAATTTCGCTCAGCTCGGTCGGGACGCCGTCCCGAGACCGCGCTCGATTTTCTGTCCCGTCCTGTAACGGGCGGCGTTCTTATCGCGGATGTTTCGACTTGTCGCGCATGCCCTGCGCCGTGGTGATCTCGCCGGAGTTAGCGTTGTCGAGTCCGAGCGCCTGGATCGAAATTTCGAACCGATCCTGCATCGTGGCGTCGTCCTCGGTGAAGTTACGCGCGAGGCAGCAATACTCGAGCGACATCCCGTTGGGATCTTTGAAGTAGATCGACCTCGCCCATCCGTGGTCGACCACGTCGGTCACCTGCACGCCCTTGGCGATCAGTTCCCGGCGCTTGTCCTCGAGCGCCGGAGGCGACCCGGCCTCGAAGGCGAAATGATAGAAGGCCGCCGGCACGCCGAGCCCGCGATTGATGCCGGCGTCGTACTCGACCGGAACTCCGGGAATCCCGCGCGGCTCCATGAAGGCCAGCAACTGATCGCGGCCCGTGTCAAAGAAGATATGGCGGATAGCCCCGCCTTCCTTGATCTTAATCGTATCGGCGACCACCACCTTGAAGCCCAGTATTTTCTCGTAAAATTCCCGCGTCTTGTCGAGGTCGAGCGTGGAAAGCCCGACGTGGGAAAACCCCTTGTTGGTCGTCGTATTGGAGGTCGTAGTCGTATTAGACATTTTAGACATTGGGCCCCTGTCCTCCTATTTGTAAGATCAGGCCGTGCCGATACGCGAGTCAAGCTGTTGCCCGCAAACTGGCAGTCTTTGCTTACACCACGCGGCTTCGGCTAACAAACGCCGGCGCCGCTGCGGCCTGAAGAGCCGGCCTCAGCGCGCCGAGGAGAGCGGCGCAGCGATTTTTTCCAGGCTGGTCCGCTCCGCCGCGATTCCGAGCGTGGCCTCGGCCACCGCCGCCACCAGCATCAGGGCGGCGGCGGCGAGGTAGCCCCACGACAACGCGGTGCGTGACTGGGAATCGATCAGCCGGCCGAAAAACCAGGGCGCAACCACGCCGCCGGCGGCGGTGCCGGCGGAATAGAAGACTGCGATCGCCAGCGCCCGCATCTCGAGCGGAAAAATTTCGCTGACGGTCAGGTAAGCCGAACTCGCCGCGGGCGACGCGAAGAAAAACATCACCGACCAGAGGACCGTCTGAGTCGTGGCCGTCAAGGCGCCGCGCGCAAAGAGCCATCCCGTCAGGATCAACAGCAGCGCCGCGATGGCGAAGGTGGCGGTGATCATCTGCCGGCGGCCGCGCGTGTCGAAGAGGTGGCCGAGCGCCACCGGGCCCAGAAAATTTCCGAGCGCGAACGGCAGCAGGTAAAGCCCGGTGGTATGGACCGGCACCGCGTAGTAGCGCGTGAGCACGAGCGCGTAGGTGAAAAAGATCGCGTTGTACACGAAGGCCTGCGCGACCATCAGCGAAAGCGCAAGCGCCGAGCGCGAGCGGTACTGCGTGAGCATCGGTTTCAGAACCGCCTCCAGGCCGAACTGCTGCCGCTCGTTTAGCCGCAGCGCTTCCTCGGGCGGCGGGTCCACCAGCCGCACGCCGGTCTCGCGCGCCACCGTCCGCTCGATGGCGGCAACGGTTATTTCGGCCTCCTCGCGCTGCCCATGAGTGACGAGCCATCGCGGGCTCTCCGGGATGAACCGGCGCATATAGAGGATGGCCAGCCCGATAACCGCGCCGGCGCCGAAGCCGAGACGCCATCCGAGGTTGACCGGCAAAATCCTCGGATTGAGCAGAATCACCGTTGACGCGGCGCCCGCGGCGGCGCCCAGCCAGAAGCTGCCATTGATCATCAGGTCGACGCGGCCGCGAAATCGCGCCGGGATAAGTTCGTCGATCGCGGAGTTGACCGCCGAGTATTCGCCGCCGATACCGGCGCCGGTGATGAATCGGAACAGTGCGAAGCTCCAGAGATTCCACGAAAAGGCGGTGAGTCCCACTCCGAGCAGATAGATTCCCAGACTGATGAAGAAAAACTTGCGGCGTCCGTGGCGATCGGTCAAGTGGCCGAAGACCAGGGAGCCAAGCACCGCACCGGTGAGGTAGGCCGAGCTTATCGCACCAATCTGCGCGGCGCTGAAATGCAGCACGTCCGGCCGCTGCAGGACGGCGCTGATCGCGCCCATCAGCGTCACCTCGAGGCCGTCGAGCACCCAGGTGATGCCGAGTCCGATCACCAGCAGCCAGTGAAATTCGCTCCACGGCAGACGGTCCAGCCGCGCCGGAATCAGCGTCTCGAAGGTTTCCTGAATTTCGCTCCGGGTTGTCAGGCGTGGTGCGTGGGGTCGCGGGTGAAGCGGATGGTGAAGGTCGAGCCCTTGCTCTTCTCGCTCGTGACCTTGAGTTCCGCGCCGTTGAGCTCAACATATTTCCTGACCAGCGAGAGTCCCAGCCCAACGCCTTCGAACCTTCGCGTAAGGCCGGGGTTCTCCTGCGAAAAAGCGTCGAAGATGTGCGGCAGGTAGGCGGCGTCGATTCCCACGCCGGTGTCGCGCACCTCCAGGCACAGCGCCGCGCTGGTGTCGCGGCCAAGGCGCACGGCGACTCCGCCGTGCTCGGTGAACTTGATCGCGTTCTGCAGCAGGTTGCTCAGCGCGTTGGAGAGACAACCCTCGTCGAAACTCACGGTCGCTTGCGGCTCGTCGATCTCGGCGCTGAGCGCGAGGTCTTTGCTGGCCGCGAGGACCCTGAACTCTCCGAGCAACCGTCCGATGAATTCAGCCAGCACAATCGGCTTCGGATCGACGCGGTACGCGCCCGATTCAATCTTTGAGATTTCGAGGATCGAGGCCACGGTGTCGAGCAGACGTTTACCGGCGCGGCGCACCGGCTCGGCGTAGTCATTCGCGCGCTCGTCGCCCAATTCCGTCAGCCGCTCGGCCATCAGCTCCGCGTAGCCCAGGATGATGTTGAGCGGGGTATGGAGCTCGTGGGTCACGTTGGCTACGAAGGCCGACTTCAGCCGCGACGCTTCCAGCGCCGTGTCGCGCGCCTGCGTCAGCTCGAGCTCGCGCCGCTTGTCTTCAGTCATGTCCCTGGAAATTATCGAGTAGCCGAGCAGCCGGCCGGCTGCATCGCGCAGCGGCGTAGTCACGACGTGAGCAAGGAAGCGTGAACCGTCCTTGCGCAGGCGCCATCCCTCGGTCTCGAAACGGTCATGGATGCGTGCCTTTTCGATATTCTCCTCGGGCCTTCCCTCGGCTCGCTCCTGGGGCGGGAAAAAACACGAGACATGCCGTCCCAAGATCTCGTCGGCGCTATACCCCATCAGTTGCTCGCCCCCGCGGTTCCAACTCGCTACACATCCGGTCGTATCCATCATCCAGATGGCATAGTCCTTGGCTTCCTCGACCAGGAGGCGGAAGCGCTCTTCGCTTTCGCGCAGCCTCTCGGCGGTCCGCTGCGCGTCGTCGTACAACTGGCGCAGATGGCTTTCACGCAGCCGCGCGTAGGTAAGCCCCGTCGACTCGATCGCCCGGCTCCATAGCCGATTGAACGGCAGAATCGCCGCGACCTGCCCTTCGTCGCCCTCCAGCACCCGCCCAATCTCCTGCCCCAGCAGGTCGCGCACCGCGCGCGCCGAAGAGAACAGCGCCTCGATAGTCGCACGCTGACGTTCCGGCGCATCGAGCTGGCCGCGGATCGTACTCTCGATGAAACTCTGATAGTGCGCGAGCGCGCCCTCGGGATTGTGGTCGGACAATTGCCCGAAAAAGCTGCGCAGCAACGGAATGGTCATCGCGCGCAACGTCTGGCGCATCCCCGGAAGCTTGTCGGCCGGCGCGTCGAGCTTTATCGTTTCGGCCCAGCGCTCGGCCACTCGCTCGAGATTCGGCAGCAGACGGGTCGCGACTTCCGCCATCAGATCGCGTTCGCACTTGCTGAACAGTGGCTGCTCTGGGTCGTTCACAAGACAAGGACCGCGCCGGGGTCAGGATTGCGGACCAACCCTGAATCAAAAGTAAGGCTGATCCGCAGGGCAATCAATCCTAATAATATTATAAGTCGAAGCCATGTCATTGACCAAAATCACAGCTTTCTCTGCCGATTTCCGGCCATTTGGCCCGCGTCCGGTTAATCGAGCGGGGTCGAGATTGACGGCTGCGGGGCATATCTGCGATTGAGCATCGTGATCCTGAAGGCGCATTGAGCTTCAGCGGAGGTGAGGTCCATGCCGGTTTTCGAGCGCGCAGGCGTATCGCTTTATTACGAGGAATACGGGTCCGGATACCCGCTGCTGCTGTTCGCGCCGGGCGGGATGCGCTCCAGTATCGATTTCTGGCGGCGCAGCCCTTTCGACCCGACGGCCGAGCTGGCAAGGGATTTCCGCGTAATCGCGATGGACCAGCGCAACGCCGGCCGCTCGCGCGCACCGATTAGCGCGGGCGACGGCTGGGAAACCTACGCCGCCGACCATCTAGCCCTGCTCGACCATCTCGGCGCCCGCCGCGCGCACCTGTTGGGCGGCTGTATCGGGTCGTCGTACTGCCTGGGGCTGATCAAGCTCGCACCCGAGCGCGTCAGCGCCGTGGTGCTGCAAAACCCGATCGGGCTCAGCCCCGAAAATCGCACGGCTTTCATTGAAATGTTCGACGGCTGGGCGAGCGATCTCGCCCAAGCCCGCCCGGAGTTGAGTGCGGCGGCGCTCGAGGCTTTTCGCGCGCGGATGTACGACGGCGACTTCGTTTTCTCGGTGTCGCGGGACTTCGTGCGCGCGTGCCATACGCCGATGCTGATATTGGCCGGCGACGATCTTTATCACCCGGGACCGATCTCGGAAGAGATCGCGCGCCTGGCGCCCAACGCCGAGCTGATTGTGAAATGGAAGACGCCCGACGCGACACCTGCGGCGGTCGCGCGCGTGCGCGCCTTCCTTAAGGCGCATCAGTAGCGCCGCGGCGCCGCGAGATCGCCGCTGAGCGCCCGCCTCCCTAGCGGATGCAGGCGCGCGCCAGCTCCTCCAACTCGCGCTCGTACTTGTCCGGCGCCAGCGTCGGCGCACTCACCAGCACGCGATGCGCTCCGGCCTCCTGGTATTCCTTGATCGCGCGGGCCGGGTCGGACGGCATCTCCAGCAGCAGAAAGGTGATTTCGATCTTGCCGAAGTCGCGCTTGGCGTCCGCGCACATCGCACGCAGGCTTCCAAGCTCGGTGGACAATTGCGCGGGCGTCAACCCCAGCGGCATCCATCCGTCACCGATCGCGACCGTGTCCTTGAGCGCGCGCTCGCAGTTCAGGCCCATTCCGCCGGCGCCGATGATGATCGGCGGATAGGGCTTTTGCGCGGGCTTGGGAAAAAACTTGACCTTGGGAAACCGGACGAACTTGCCCTCGAAGCTGGGCTCGGGCTTGGTCCACAGCTCCTTCATCGCGGCGATGTACTCGCGGGTCATCGGCCAGCGCCGCTTGAATTCGACGCCCATGATTTCCGATTCGTCGGCGAGCCATCCGGCGCCAATCCCGAACATGAAGCGCCCGCCCGAAAAGTGATCGAGCGTCGAAATCTCCTTGGCCATCACGATCGGGTCGCGCTCGGGCACCAGGCAGATGCCGGTGGCGAGCTTCAAGCGGCTGGTCGCGCCGGCCGCGAGCGCCAGCGCGATGAACGGGTCGGGCATGTGGGCGTAGACCTCCGGGATGGAGCCGTCGCCCATCGGGTAGGGAGTCCGGTGATGAACCGGGATTATCGGGTGCTCGGGGATGAAGATCGAGTCGAACCCGAGCGCCTCGGCCTTGCGCGCGATGTTCGCCGGGTTGGCGGTGCTCTCGGTCACGAATGCCTGCAGGCCTATTTTCATATGCGGCTCCTGGTCGCGTGCAAATCGACAGTTGCAAGTCGACAGTTGAAGGTCAGAAGGCAAGTTATCGCGCAAAGTGTCCCTGGATGCCAAGCGCCGGTGCTCGCGACCGTCGGCAGCTCGAACTACGTCAACCCTTCCTTTCGGCCTGCCTGGGTCGGCAACCAGGACTAACGCAATTCTATCCAGGACCCTGTTTACCATCGCGATTGTGGCAATAGGCCAAATATCGGCCGGCACAGCCAACTCCTCTGGTCGAGCCGCACCGGCTCGATATCCGTGATTTCGTCTACCATTGCCACATCGCCGCGCACGAGGATGACGGGATGATGGCGATCGTTCGCGTCACTCGCGCATTTGCGTCAACGAAGTCAACCGGCTCACGAAACGCCTCTGAATTCGTTCAACGAAATTAGGCGCACCTGCGGCCGCGCCACGCTCACGGGCGCTGCGCAGCGAGCCGTCTAGTCGATCGCGAGGCTGGCGAAGGAGACCAGGGAATCGGTTTGCGGCTCGAGCGCGATGTCGTAGTGCAACAGGCGCGCGGGGCGGCCGCTTAAGAGCTCGAGCTGCGTGTACATCGGGGCCAGCCCGCAGATCTTGCGCTGGTCGCCCTCGCGTGCGATGTCGGCGAAGAAGCCGCCCGGGTCGCCGGCCTTGATGGTTTCGATGAGCGCCAAATCCTCGCGCCGCACGCGCTCGGTCACGCCGCCGTCGACGCCGAACGAGTCGCCGAATTTGCGCCCGACGTGAGCGAAGTCGACGCCGGCCAGGATCAGCACCCGGCGGCGGTCGACCGCGAGCTCCTCGCGCAGCGCGTCGAGAAACCGCGCTACCCGCGCGTTGCGGGCCGGGCTCTCGCCTTCGCGCACCATCTGATGGAAGGAGCTGACCAGGATCGGCGCCACCTGGTAGCCTTCCACACCCAGCGCCCAGGCCAGAAAGAGCGCTTGGAACTCGATCGAATGTTCGCTGCGATGGAGCATCTCGTCGGCGAAGAGGTCGCCACCGCGCAAGGAGGCGTAGCGCGCCGCAAGCCGCTCGACGAAGCCGCGATCGGTCGGCACCGCGCCGAGCGGAGTGAGATAATCCTTGCACGTTGCGCTGAACAGCTCCGGACCGGCGCCGTAATGCGAGGTGCCGAGGATGACGATCAGCTCGGGGCGCTCGTGCCGGCGCAGCTCGTGATAAGCCCATGCGTAGGCCGCGGCGCCGCGGCGCGGATCGATATGCGGTGCGATGAGGCCGGCGAGACCTCCCGCGGACGGCGGCGGCGCCGCAAGCGCGTCGCGTCCGGGCGCGTTGGGGCGCTCGAAAAACGACTCTATCTCGGCGCGCAACCGTGACGGCTCAGTCTCATAACACAGGCCCGCCAGCGCCGCCGCGCGGGCCGGGCTTTGACGGAACTCTTCGCGCACGCTCCGCAAGCGCTCGGCGAAGGCCGGCGAATCGAGAAACCGGGCGCGATCGAGTGCGGCGACCAACTCGCGGATTTGCTCGGACGGGATGACCTCGCCGAAACGATGGCTGAAGGCGGCCTGCAAATCGACTATCGAGTTGGTTCCGTCGAACAGCGTCACCAGGAAATACGCGCCCATCCCGAGCAAGATCGGCTCGGGCGCGAGCCCGGACGGATCGCGCAGGCAAATCAGCGTCTGGTCCTGCTGTTCCATCGGAAAGGCTTCGACCGGGCGAATTATCGGCTTGTCCATCGATTTGCGGCTCCGCGACTACCTATTCAGCGATCTTTGTGGCGCGGCGAGCGGCGCGGCGCGGCTCCCATCGAGTATAATGAGTGGCGCGTTTGCGGATGGAAAGGCCAGCACCACATTGCAGGCGGAGTTGAACGATGCCGCGCAGCAATAATCGCGGCAGGCCGGTCGTGCGCAAACCGCGCGGCGCAGGCCGTGGCGCGATCCGCTACCGGGTCTGCCGGACGGCGGCGCTGGCGGCCGGCGCGTCGATGAAATTCATGCTGCCGGTGCGCGGCGCCGAAGAGGAATGCTTCGTGATCAACTTCCATGGCCATTACCACGCGTACGTCAACCGGTGCCGTCACGTGCCGATGGCGATGGATTGGATCGACAATCAGTTCTTCGCCGAGCAGGGGCGTTATCTGATGTGCCAGACGCACAACGCCTACTTCGAGCCGGCGAGCGGCGAATGTATCGCCGGTCCGGCCAGCGCGTGCGGCAAATTTCTCTACCGCGTGCCGCTCGAGATCGACGACGGTCTCATCTATGCGCGCCCACCCGAGCAGGAGTTCGACGATTAACGGCCCGCGATGAAGCCTCGCGAGTGACCCTCGCGAAACCAAAGCGCGGCGCGGACATATTAGCCGCAAAGCTCCGACAGTTGCGCAGGATGAAGCGTTTTTGATAATAGCAGGGCGACACGGCTGCTTGAACCGGAGAGGATTAACAACGATGAGAGCTTGGAAATCCTGTAAGTTAGCGATGCTGGGCATAGCAGGCGTCTGCGCCGCGAGCATCTATTCGGCCTCGGCGTTCGCGCAAGTTCCCGCGCCACCGACCGCGCCTCCGCCGGCCATTCATAAGTTTCGCCGGCGAGACGTGTATGCGACCATGAACAGGGTCTCGCAGGACGTGTGGCGCGCGAAGGTCTCAGGCGCCAGTGCGCAGCACATGCAGGAACTATTTCTTGACGGCCAGCGCGCCTACTTCAAGGGCGACTACGACGGAGCGATGGCCGACTTCGGGGCCGCCGAGAAAATCTACCGGAAGTATCCGAACACGATCGTGCCGGACTAGTTTCGCCGGCACCGCATTATCCTGATTCAGCGACTCTGTTCGTGACGGCGACGTGTGTCCGCAAGCAGGACGCGCGCGCCGTTTGCTTTTGACCGCAAAAGCGTGGCGGGAGCGATTTGCGCGCGGGCAAGTCAGATCGCACTCGAATCAACGGAAATCGTATTGGGAAATGGTCTTGGAATGATGGACCGGCGCGACGCGCGAGCGCGCGGCAATCACTCGTATTCGTCGCCGAAGTGCGCACGCACGATGCGCGCTTTCAAATATTCCAGCGTGCCCAGGTCTTCGACGATGTCGCCGCCGGTGTCGTAGAAAAACAGCTCGCCGTTCTTGGTGCGCCCGACGGCGATGATCCATTCGAGCTCATCGCGATCCTCGAGCAGATAATTGATGGTCTGAGCGACGCCCCGGCCTGGGATTATGGTAATTTTTGGCCGCGGCGGCTTTTCCTTTTCCTGCTTCGGCATCGCTTTTTGCTGACCCCTCTGCTGGGTGGAAAGACGCCGGGTCGACAATCCAGATTAGGAATGGGTTGCCGCTGAAGTCAATACCGCATGCGCCACGACTTCGGCATGATGCGTGTTGGGAAAAAAATCGAACGCGCGCAGCGCTGCGATCCGGTAGCCGCCAGTGCGTAGCGCTTGCAGATCGCGCGCCAGCGTCGCCACGTCGCACGAGACATAGACCACCCGCGCCGCACGCATCCGCAAAAGCGGCTCGATCAGCTCGCGCGCGCCGCTGCGCGGCGGATCCATGATCACCACGTCGGGCCGATAGCGCGCGCGCAACAGAAAGCGCGCCAGCTCGGCCGCCTCCATCGAAGCGAATTCCGCTCGCCCAAGTCCCAGCCGCGCCGCGTTGCGCGCCGCCGCCGCCACCGCCAGCGCCTCGGCGTCGACGCCCATCACCTGCGCGCCGCGCCGCGCCGCGGGCAGGCTGAAGTTGCCGGCGCCGCAGAACAGATCGAGCACCCGCGCGTCCACGCCCGCTCGCGCCATCTCCATCACTGCGGCGACCAGCTTCAGGTTCTGCGCGCGGTTGACCTGGCTGAAAAGATCGGCGTCGACTTCGAGTTCGAGCCCGGGTTCGAGGGCGACCGCGATAGAAACCTCGCCAATCGCCTCGCGCGCGCCCTTCGCGCGCAGCACCGCGCCGGCAATCCGCGCGTCGCGTTCCACCAGCCGGCGCGCCCGCCCAAGCACGGCGGCGCCGGGCGGCCGGGCCAGATGCGCGACCAGCACTTCGCGGCCGCGATCGGCGACGACCTCGATCTCTTCGCACTCGATCTCGGCCGCGAACTCACGCGGCATCCGGATTTCCGCCGCCGCCACCATGCAACGCTCGACTTCGACCAGCCGGCGGCTGCCCGCCTCATAAAATCCCAGCCGCCCGCCGCGGCCGGTCTTGAACCTGATGCGCGCGCGGTAGCCGAACTCAGCCGCCGCCGGCTCGATCAGACTTGCGGGATCCAGTTCCAGGCCGAGCGCACGATTGAGCGTCGCCGCGATGACCTCCGCTTTGAACCGCGCCTGGGCGGGGTAGGCGATTTGCTGCCAGTCGCATCCGCCGCAGCGTGGCAGATACGGACACGGCGGGGTGCGGCGCGCGGCCCCGGCCTCGAGCACACGCTCGGCGCGCGCGACCAGATAGCCGGCGCGTTCCTGGACGACCGTAACCTCGAGCAAGTCGCCGGGCGCCGCATTGGGCACCATCACGGCCTTGCCGTCCAGCCGTCCGACCCCGAAAGGCCCGAATGTCATCGCGGTTATCTCGACCTGTGCCATCGATGCGCAGTCCGCACGCGGGTGCGCCTTCAATCTTATCGGATCGGCCGGGGAAATTCCGGCGGCCGGCTGGTATAGCCGCGCACGCGGGAGGCGACTTATAATCCTCGGTAGAGGCCGGTTCCGGCCCCCGCAATTCTAATTTTCCAGGTGACAGTATTGGCCAGCGAAGCACTATCGCATACGACCGTCTCGGATGCCGCGCGCGAGCACGCGCGGCGGCTGGAAATTTTCGCCGCGCGTCTGTTCAACGACCTGGCGCCAGACGTCGCGGCGCAACTATCCGCCGAGCGGCGCGCGCAGCTCAGCGCGCACGCGCTGGAGTTTTTCTCGCTGTGCGACGAACCGATCAAGGTTCGCGTCGTTATCGCGCCGCAGAGCGAGGGCGGCGGCGGTTTCGCCGAGACGGTGATGCATGATTGCCCGTTCATCATCGACAGCATGCTCGAGTACTTCCATCACCTGGGCGTCGAGGCCGGCCTGCTGCTGCATCCGGTGCTGCTCGCGCAACGCGACGCCGCCGGCCGGCTCATCTCGCTCGAAAGCATCAGGGCCACCGAGCAGCCGGAATCTTTCGTCCATCTTGAACTGCGCCTGGACGGCGGCACGCACGACCCGCAGCGTATCGCCGAGGGCCTCAAGGGCGTGCTCGAGCAGGTGCGATCGGCCACCGGCGATTTCGAAGCGATGGTCGCGCGGGCGCTGGAGATTTGCGAGGAGACTGCGGCGCAGCGCGAGCTGGTCGAGGTGCGCGACTTGTTGCGATGGCTGGTCGGCGGCGGCTTTGTCTTCCTCGGCTACCGCCGCTACCGGGTCGGCGAAGGCGGCGGCCGCCGCACGCTCGAGGTCGATGCCGACTCCGCGCTCGGCTTGCTCCGCGATTTCGGCCGCTCGCGTTACGTGCGGCCCGTCGATCTCAAGGCCCTTGAATCCGACCATCAGAAAATCCTGTTCGAGGGCCCGGCGCTGATCATGGGCAAGACCCATACCCTGTCGCAGGTTCATCGCCGGGGCCTGATGGACGACGTCACCATCCGGCGCACCGGCCCCAACGGACACGTGGCGGCCTTCGACCGCTTCGTCGGCCTGTTCACCTCCAAGGCCTACTCCGAGGAGGCCCAGCACATCCCGGTGCTGCGCGCCAAGCTGCGCGACGTGCTCGAGGCCGAGCATGCCGCGGCCGGCTCGCACAACTACAAGGAACTGGTGACGGCGTTCAACAGCTTTCCCAAGGAGGAGCTGTTCCGCGCGCCGGTCGGCGAGCTGCGCGAGCAGCTCCATCTCATCCTCGATCTCAAGAACGAAGCCGCCGTCCGCGTGAGCGCGCACTACGACCCGGTGCGAAGCAACGTCGTCGCGCTGGTGGTTCTGCCGCGCGAGAGTTTCTCGGCCGAGGTGCGCAAGCAGATCCAGCAGGCGCTGGGCCGCATCCTCGACGGCAAGCTGGTCTACTATTACCTCGCGATGGGAGAGGGCTACAAGGCGCGGATGCACTTCTGCTTCGACGCCGCACCGCCCTCGGCCGCGCAACTGCGCGCGATGGAGACCGAGGTCTCGCAGCTCGCGCGCACCTGGGAAGATCGGCTGCGCGAGGAACTGATCGAGCGCTTCGGCGAACGGCGCGGTCGGGCGCTGGCGCAGCGCTGGCTCGGCGCTTTCAGCCTGCACTACCAGGCCAGCACCGCGACCGCGCGGGCGGCGAGCGACATCGAGCAAGTCGAAAACCTGCTCGCAAACGGCCAGAGCTTCAGCGTCGAGTTGGCGCGCCAGGGCGGCGGCAACGGCGCGGCCGCGGCTGCCAGCGAGCTGCGGATGTTCGAGGTCGGCGAGTCGCTCCGGCTGAGCGACCTGATGCCGATGCTGTCGAACTTCGGCATCACCGTGATCTCGGAAGAGGCCGATGAGCTGTGTATCCACTCGGCCGGCGCGGCGGTGCGCGCCTTCGTCCAGTCGTTTCGCGTGCAGGACGCCCTCGGCGTGGCGCTGGAGGGCGCCAGCGGCGCGGCGATGGTGGCCGCGGCGCTGACCGCGGTGCGCGACGGGCGGACCGAGGACGGCCCGCTCAACGCGCTGGTGCTGCAGGCCGGCCTGGGTTGGCGCGAGGTCGCGCTGCTGCGCGCCTACGTGGCGGCGGCCTTCCAGATGCGGCTGGCGCCGGCGCTCCCGGCGTTGCGCCGCGTGCTGCTGGTCAATCCGAAGCTGGCGCGGATGCTGGTCGGGATGTTTCGGTTGCGGATGGATCCGGCCGGACCGGGGAGCGGCGACCCACGCTACGCCGGGTTGCGCGCGGCTTATCTGGAAGCGCTCGGCGCGGTCGACAACATCGCCGACGACCGCCTGGCGCGGGCGCTGTTGGGGATGGTCGAGGCGACCGTGCGGACCAACTATTTTCGCGAGCCGCCCGCGCCTTACATCACGCTCAAGTTCGAGAGCGCGGGCGTCCCCAATCTGCCCGACACGCCGCCGCTCTATGAAATCCACGTCGACAGCCCGACGATGCAGGGATGCCATCTGCGGGCCGGACGGATCGCGCGCGGCGGCATCCGCTACAGCGATCGGCCCGAGGACTTCCGCACCGAAATTCTCGACCTGATGAAAACCCAGACGGTCAAAAACGCGATCATCGTGCCGACCGGCGCCAAGGGCGGCTTCATCGTCAAGCCGGGCCCGGGCCGCGCGGCCACTCACGACGACGTCGTTGACGCGTACAAGACGCTCATCCAGGCGATGCTCGAGCTGACCGACAACGTGGTCGGCGGCAAGACCGTGCATCCCAGCGGGGTCAAGGTGCTCGACCAGGACGGCCCCTACCTGGTGGTGGCGGCCGACAAGGGCACGGCGGCGTTTTCCGATCTGGCCAACGCGATCGCGGCCGAGCACGATTTCTGGCTGGGCGACGCTTTCGCCTCGGGCGGTCGCCACGGTTACGACCACAAGGTGCTCGGCATCACCGCGCGCGGCGCGTGGGAGTCGGTCCGCTGGCACCTGCGCGAGATGGGAATCGACCTCGCGCGCGGCGGGCCGATCACGATGGTGGGGATAGGCGACATGTCGGGCGACGTGTTCGGCAACGGACTTTTGCAGTCGGACAACCTCAAACTCATCGCCGCGTTCGACCATCGCCACATCTTCATCGATCCCGACCCCGACCCGAAAGCGAGCTTCGCCGAGCGCAAGCGGCTGTTCGAGCTGCCCGCCTCGCAATGGTCGGACTACAATTTGGCGCTGATCAGCCCCGGTGGCGGCGTCTTTCGCCGCGGCGCCAAGAGCATCGCGCTCAGCCCGCAAGCCCGCCGCGCGCTCTCCTGCGCGGCCGAGGTGCTCGACAGCGACAGCCTCATCCAGGCCATCCTGCGCGCGGACGTGACCCTGCTCTACAACGGCGGCGTCGGCACCTACGTGCGCGCCAGCGACGAGCGCGACGCCGAAGTCGGCGACCATGCCAACAACGCCTGCCGCATCGCGGCCAACGAACTGCGCGCCAAGGCGGTGGCCGAGGGCGGCAACCTGGGCTTCACCCAGCGCGCGCGCATCGAGTACGCGATGGCGGACGGACGGATCAATACCGACGCGATCGACAACTCGGCCGGCGTCGACACCTCGGACCACGAGGTCAATCTGAAAATCCTGCTCCAGCCGGCGCTGACGGGCGGACGAATCGATTTCGATCGGCGCAACCGAGCGCTCGCGGCCGCCGCCGGCGAGATCGCCGCGCTGGTGCTGCGCGACAACCGCGATCAGGTGGTGCTGTTGAGCCTCGAGCAGTTGCGCAGCCGCACCGAGACCAAGGAATTCCGCGACCACTTAAGCGCGATCGAGCAGCGCGGCGCGCTGCACCGCTACGAAGCCGCGCTGCCCAGCCACGAGGAGCTGCGCGATCGCCGCGGCCGTTTCGCCGGCTTGACCCGCCCCGAACTCGCCGTGCTGAGCGCTTACACCAAGATCGATCTGTTCACGCAGCTCGAGACCTGCGCCTTGCCCAACGATCCCTATCTGACCGAGCGCTTCCTGATCCCGTATTTCCCGGCTTCGATCGCACGCGAGTTCGCCGCCGAAATTCCGCGACACGGGCTGCGGCGCGAGCTCATCGTCACCCGGCTGGTCAACGAGCTGGTCGACCTGATGGGCGCGACCTTCGGCTTCCGCCTCGCGCGCAGCCACGGCGCGCGCACCGAGGACACGGTCCGAGCGTGGATCTTCGCCGAGGGCGTGCTCGACCTGGTCGATCAGGCCGAAGGGCTGCGCGCCGGCGCCGGGGAGCAGGGCGCACACGCGGAGCTGGCCGCGCTGCTCGCGCTGGAGGGCGCCGCGCGCCGGGCCTGCGGATGGGCGATTGCCGGGCTGGAGGCGGACGAATCGCTCGGCGATGCCATCGCGCGCTTCAAGCCCGGCTTCCAGAGCCTGTGCGCGGAGTTCGAGACGATGCTGGCCGACGACGAGCGCGAGCGCTTCGAACGCAGCTACCGCGAGTTGCGTTCGACCGTCTACACCGAGCAGGTTGCCCACCAGCTCGCCCGCCTGGGCTTCGCCGATCATCTGCTCAACGTCTTGAGCCTGAGCTTCGCCCACGGCGCCGCGCCGGCCGACTGCGCCCGCGCCTACTTCGCGCTGGGCCGGATAATCGAGTTCGCCACGCTCGAAAGAGCGCTCGAGGCGATCGGCACAGACGATCGATGGGAGCGGCGCGCCGCCGAGGACCTCGCCGGCGATCTGCGCAACGCGCGCCTGGCGCTCTGTCGCGCGGTGCTGGTCGACCGCGAGGTCGCGCCCGCGGATGCCGTGCGCGCCTTGCGCAGCGGGCGCGAGCGGCTATTCGACGCGATGGCGGAGGTGATGAACGATCTCCGCACGCTGCCCGCGGTCGGATTGCCGGTGCTGGAGGTCGCGATTCGCGCGCTCACGCGCCTGGCCCGCGCCGCCTCGGGCGCCGAGCCGGCCTAGGCGCTCACCGAGGGCAGCGGCGCGGTCGGCGGCAGCGGCGCCACGCCGGTCAGCGCTGTCTGCTCGGCGGCGACCGCGCCCATGTCCTGGTACAGACGCAAGCTCGCCGCGAGCAGGAATGCGAGCGTCGTGTAGAGCACGGCCACCGCAAGCAGATCGACCAGGAAGATTGAGGCCCACAGTGCGCCCGTTATCAGCCCCACCCATCCGGCCAGCAGGCTGACCGCGAAGAAGATCCCGCCCGCCCACGAGTTGAAGCCCGACCAGACGGCGAGAAAGACCACAATCCGCAGCGCGACGCGAAAGAAACTCCCACGCATCAGGTCGCGGCTGTAAAGCAGCGCCGACCAGCCCTGGCGTCCGTCGAAAATCAGCGCGTACTGCGAAAAGTACAGCCACACGTAGGCCAGAACGCCCGGCACCACCAGCAGCACCGCTCCCACCGCGATCCCCAGCACCTGGAGCACGCTCACCCATACGAAGGATCCCAGCAGACCCGCCGCCTCGCGGTAGACCGCGATACCTTCGTCGATCGGACGCGCCATCCGCCGCCCCGACTGCATCCGCCTGAGCGCGCACAGAACAATCAGGTTGACACCGACCAGCGTGATGAAGCCGTCGAGCAGATGCAGGATAGTGGTCATCCATGAGGGAAACACCGGCTTGGGTGCGGCGCGCGCGACCGGCGCGTATGGCATCTGCACCGGCCCGGCGAACGCGACGCTGGACACGCCGGGCTCGAAGGTCTGGACCACGGAATACTGGATATTGAGCGCGTCGGGCAGCAGACACAGCGCGGAGGCCAGCGCCAGCGGCGCCAGCACCATGGCGACGATGATCCAGTTGCCGCGCAGGTCGTTGACCGCGTTGGCGAGATAAATGAAGCTCGAACGGAGCCGCGCTTGCGCCATCGCGCCATGAGGTTGGCATCCCCCGTGCGCCAAGACAAGTAAACGCCGGCAGCAAACGCGCGACGAAGGGCGCCGCGGATTGGTCCGCTCACCACGGCCGGCCGGCGCTCAAAATCCCGCGCGCCGGTGCTATACTCGCTGGGATGACGGGCGAGTCGGCTCGCCCGCTACTCAACTTGATTTCAACTTGCGGATAATCGCCATGGCCCAGGACGATCGCGCCGCCCTAATCGCTCACGAAAACCTGATGATCCGCAGGCTGCGGTTTCTGGTCGATCTCACCTTCGCGACCCTCGCCCAGGATAATTCGCTCACCCTCGACGAGGCGTGGGACCACGTCCGCGCGCTCAAGGGCGCGGCGGTTGCGATGTTCCCGGGCAAGGAGATGACGTTCGACCTCGTATATCTGCCGCGCTTCTCGCGCCTGCTCCAGGAGCGCTTCAACGCGAGCTGAGGCGCCACGGCTCTCACGATGAAGCGGTTGCGCGGCTTGATCGCACGGGCCGACGGCTCGACGCTGCCGGGCATCGTCGCCTTCGGCGAGACGATCGAGTCGGTCGAATCCGGCGGCGGCGCCGACGCGATCGACTACATCGTGCCCGGGTTCATCGACCTCCAGGTAAACGGCCGTGGCGCAACCGACGTGATGAACGCGTCGGCCGGCGCGCTGTGCGGGCTTTGCGCCGAGCTTGCGCGCGAGGGCACGACGGCGTGGCTGGCGACGGCGATAACCTCGCCGCTCGCGCGAATCGAGGCGGTCGCCGCCACCATCGCTGAGGCGGCCGGCACCTGCGGCGCAATCCTGGGCATGCATCTTGAGGGACCCTTCATCTCGGCGGCGCGGCTCGGCGTCCATCCGGCGCTCAACCTCGAGCCTCGTGGCGAAGCGCTCGAGCGCGTCGCAGCGCTGTCCGCCTTGCGCATGATAACGCTGGCGCCCGAACTCGACGGCGCGCTCGCGGCGGTGGCCCGGCTCAGCGCGCGCGGGATTGCGGTATCGCTCGGCCATACCGACGCCTCGCTGGAGCAGGCGCAGGCGGCCGTCGCCGCGGGCGCGCGGATGTTCACGCATACGTTCAACGCGATGGCGCCGCTTGACCATCGCCATCCCGGCGCGGCGGCAGCCGCGATGCTGCCTTCGCGCGCACGGGCCGCGGTGATTGCCGACGGCGTCCACGTGCATCCGGCGATGCTGCGTTTGCTCTATCTGGCGCGCGGCGCGGGTGGAATCTGCCTTACGACCGACCGCGTCGCGACCGGCGCCGCGGGCGGCGCCTCTCCATTGGCGGCCGCGGTCGTCACGGATGGCGCGGCGCGGATGCCCCATGGCCGTCTCGCGGGCAGCGTCACCTCGATGCTCGACGCGGTACGCATCATGGTCGAGCGGGCCGGCGCGAGCGTCGGCGAGGCGGTGCTGATGGCTTCGTCCAATCCCGCTCGCGTGCTGGGTCTCGCCGAGCGCGGCAAAATCGAGGCCGGTGCGATTGCCGATTTGCTCGTGCTCGGCCCCGGGCTAGAGTTGAAGACGGTGTTCATCGGCGGACGCGAGCTTGCCTGAGCGAGTTGCGCGCCGCCACGCGGATCCATTGCGCCGGCAGGAACCGAGACCAAAGCCGAGACCGAGATCATCGATGCCACTTAACAAGGAATTCATCGGCCGCGAGTATCCGCCGCTCAGCGCGACGGTCACGCTCGAAGCGCTCCAGAACTATGCGCGCGCCTACAACGACGGCAACCCGCGCTATTTCGACGCGGCGGCGCCCGGCGGAATCGTCGCGCCGCCGATGTTCGGCGTGGCGGTCACGTGGATGTCGGTGGTCGGCGCGATTGGCGACCCCGCGTTGGGCGCGGACCTCCTGCGCCTGCTGCACGCCGAGCAGGACATGGAATTTCTGGCTCCGCTTCGCCCGGGCGACGAAATAACCACCGTCGCCAGAGTCGCCTCGATCGAGGCGCGGCCGGGCGGCGAGGCGATGGCGCTCGAGCTTGACTCGCGCAACCGCGCGGGCGCGCCGGTCCTACGCACGCTTTTCGGGATTTTCATCCGCGCGTCACGCCGCGATCGTAGCGCCGCCGGACGTCTCGAGCGGCCGGTGCCCCCGTCCGGCGATCCGATGCTCAGCGTCGAGCAGTCCATCGATAGCGACCAGACCTTCCGCTATGCCGAGGCCTCGGGCGACCGCAATCCAATTCACGTCGATGAAAACGTGGCCAAGATGGCGGGACTGCCAGGCATCGTCGTGCACGGGCTCTGCACGATGGCGTTCACCTCCAAAGTCATGATCGACCGGCTATGCGGCGGCGATCCGGTGCGTCTGGAACGATTGCGCGTTCAGTTCAGCCGCCCGGTTTTTCCCGGACAATCGATCACGACCAAGGTCTGGGCGATCACGACCAAAGTCCGGACCGACGGCGAGCGTGCGAGCCATCGCGCGTACGCGTTTGAAACCTACAACCCCGAAGGGATGGCGGTGATCCGGGGCGGAATCGCCGAAGTCGCGCCCTAGCGCGCGCCGCTCCCGATGCGCGAGCGGCTGAGCGTCGGTCTTTCGCTGTCGCTGAGCGGCGGCTACGCCGCGATGGGCCGCCAGGCCGAAGCCGCGATCAAACTATTCGTCGACGATCTCAACGCTGCCGGTGGCGTGCGCGTCGCCGGCCGCGCGCACGAACTCGCGCTCAAGTGCCACGACGATCGAAGCGACACGCGGCGTTGCGCGGAAATCTACTCCGCGCTCTGCGGCTCCGAGCGCGTCGACCTGCTCCTCGGCCCTTACTCAAGCCGGCTCGCGCGCGCCGCCGCGCCGATCGCCGAGGCGGCCGGGCTGGTGATGCTCAATCACGGCGGCGCCGACGACGGCCTGTACGCGCAGGGGATGCGGATGCTGGTCGGCGTGCTGAGCCCGGCAAGCGATTATCTCGTCGCCTTCGCGCAACTGCTGGTCGAACTCAAGTTCTGGCGCAAGCGCCTGGCGATCGTCACCGCCGCCACACCTTTCCCCAGCGACGTTGGCCACGGGCTCGAGCAGGCCTGTCATGAGCGGCGGGCGCGCCGGCGCGGCGTGCGCGTGCGGCTCAAGTACCGCGGCGATTTCGCTCGCGCCGAGGCGCTCGCGCGCTTGCTGCCGGCGCTCAAGCGCAACCGCGTCAACGCCCTCGCCGCCGCCGGCAGCTTCGCCCAGGATGTCGCCCTGATGCGCGCGGTGGTCGCTTCCAATCTTAACATCCCGGTGCTCGGCTGCGTCGCCGCCGGCGTCCACCGCTTCGCCGAAGAACTGGGCGAGGACGCCGAGGGCATCGTGGGCCCCAGCCAATGGGAAGAACACGCCCAGATCGCTCCGGAACTCGGACCGCCGCCGGGCGAGTTCGCGCGCCGGATGCGCGCGGCGGGCTATCGCGATTGCGATTATCCCGCGGCGCAGGCTTACGCCGCCGGGCTCATCGGATGCGCCGCGATACGTGAGTGCGATTCTCTTGATCAGCGCCGCATGCGCGACGCGATCGGTGAGATGCGCACCAGCACGCTCTACGGCGATTTTGCGATCGATCGCGTGAGCGGCCGCCAGATCGCGCACAAGATGCTGTTGGTGCAATGGCACATGGGCCACAAAGCGATCATCGAGCCGCAATCGCACACTGAAACCGGGGCGCTCGAGTTTCCCTCCGGATGGCGTCTGATCGTCGCCTCGATGCGCGGGCTCAAGTTAACCCTCGGCGGCGGCGCGCGCGACGATGACGATGAATCGCGCCAAGATGCGCAGATCGAGCAAGACAAAGATGATGGGCATGATGATAAATCATGACGCGAATAATGAGGACTGTGGGGCCGATAGCTAGTGCCCATCTTATTAGTAAGCCACCTACGAAAACTTGTCATCCTGAGCGCAGCGAGTCCGCGGGCGGAGTCGAAGGATCTCGCGCGGCATCCTTTTGCCGCGTGACTTGCCGTGATTTCCCGGTGAAAAACCATCACGGCCGCAAAGATAGCGGCCGCGAGATTCTTCGCTGGCGCTCAGAATGACTACTGGGCGTCAGTAAAGGTATTCGCGGAATTACCCTGATGCGATTTTGCAAGGCGCGCGCGGCCGCGCGCTGAAGCCCGAGGACTTGGTTGCAAACGATCTGGTCACAACCGTGACCGCGCTGACCGCCATCTTCCGCATCAGCCAATCAAATCATCCTTGAGTCGTCAGGCGGAGCGACGCCGGCCTTCGCCGCCGACTCCAGCGCCGCGGCGCGGAAAATCCCGTGCGCCATGGTCGAGGTCGATTCGCTGGCGCGCGCCGCGTAGATGCGCATCCGAGCCTCGTGCGCCGCGCGATGGTCGGGCGCCGCGGCAACCGCCCAGTCGATAAGATGCGCCGCGAGCGCGAGGTCGCCCGCCGACATTTTCTGCAGCGCGCGCCCGAGCAGCACCTCGGCGCCGCCCGCTATCGCGGCAATCTCTTCCGCCTGCGCGCGATGCGGCGCGGGCTTCAGATGCGACGCGATGCCGTCGAACCATCCGCCCTCCAGCCGCCACACGTTGCGCACGATGAAATCCGGCTCGTCGTAGACCGGCTGCAGGTACGGCTTCTCGGCGAGCGCGGCGGGCGGCTTCACGCCGTGCACGATGTCGTCGAGCGGCGCGCCGTCGTTCATCATCTTCACGGTCTGGTCGTAGAGGCTTTGCAGATATTCGGCCGTGTCGTTGAGCACTTGGCGCACGCGAATCGAGCCGAACACGGGAATCCCGTGGCCGGGCAGCAGCACCTCCGCCCCCGTTTTGGCCATCGCGCGCAGGGCCTCGGCCCATTCGCGCGCGTAGCGCTGCGCCTTTTGCGGATTGCCGGCGTTGGGCGCGGCCCAGATCACGAAGTCGCCGGTCAGCAGCACCTTGCGGCTCGGAATGAAGACCCAGCAGTGGTCGTCGGTCTCGCCGCGCGCGTGATGGCACTCGAAGCGCCAGGTTCCGGCGACCACGTTGAACTGATGATCGAAGTAGGTGTCGGGATAGACGTATTCTTCGGGCCATTGGACCGGCACGCCGAATTGCCGCGAGTTGACGACGCTGTTGTAGCCGGCGGTACGCTTGTACCGATCGAAACGCGCGGCGACCGCGCGATGGCCGACGACGCGCGGGCGCGCGCGGCGATGCTGTTGCGCCTCGGCGGCGAACGCCGTCATCCCTCCGGCATGGTCGACGTGGCCGTGGGTGTAAATCGCGGTGTTGATCCGCTCCGGCGACCATCGGCGCACCATCGCAACCGTCTCGGCCCGGTTGTGATGCCCGCCGGTGTCGACCAGCACGAGGCCGTCCTCGGTCTTGATCGCGGTGAAATTCGCGAACCATCGCCAGAACATCACTCCCGCCGAAACTTCCTCCGACTCGCCGGTCGGGGTCAACGGATGGCGCTCGCGAACCGAAAGCTCGCCGCTCAAAAGCTTTTCCGACTCTTCCTTGAATCCCATCGTCATATGCTCCGCGCGGATTATCGGCGCACCACGCCGCGTGCCGCAACCGCTTACGCCGACGCGATGAGTTGCAGCGCGCGCGGATAAAAAGTAAGATTTTTCTGGGTTTTTGCTCGCCCACTTGACGGCATCGCGGACAGACGATCTTGTTCACAGGCATCATCGAAGACCTCGGCACGGTCGAGAGCATCAAGCGCACCGACAAGGGCGCGTTGATGAGCTTCGGCACCGCGCTGCCGCTTTCGCGAATTTCGATCGGCGATTCGATCGCGGTCAACGGCGCATGTCTAACCGTGGTCAGGAAACGGCGCGGCGCTATCGCAATGGACGTGTCGGCCGAGACGCTGCGGCGCACGACGCTGGGAACGCTGGCCGCGGGCGACCGGGTCAACCTCGAGCGCTGCCTCACGCTGGACAAATTGCTTGGGGGACACCTGGTTTCGGGCCACGTCGACGGCGTCGGCAAAATCGTCGCGATCGCGCCCGAGGGCGACTCGAAGCTGTACACGTTTGAAGTTCCACCGGCGCAGGCGCGTTACCTGGTCGAGAAGGGCTCGGTAGCGATCGACGGCGTCAGCCTGACCGTGTTTGCGATTACCGGCCGGCGCTTCAGCGTCGCGCTGATCCCGCACACGCTCAAGCTGACCACGCTGGGGCGCAAGGGGCCGGGCGCCGCGGTCAACGTCGAGAGCGACATGCTGGTCAAGTATGTCGAGCGAATCCTCTCGGGGCGAAGCAACGGAGCCGCGCACAAAGCCGCGCGCCAGCCCGCGCTGGTCGGGACCGCTATCGCGAACAAGACCGCCGGCGCGCCGCTCCGCGCCCGTGGCCGGGGAGTAGCGTCATGAGCCTGATGCAGATACCGCGCAAGATCGAGTACGCGCTGAGGGCCATGATCCATCTCTCCGACCATCCCGAAGGCGTGGCGCGCGGCACCGAGATCGCGCGCGACGAGCAGATTCCCAAGTACTACCTGGAGAAGGTGATCCGCGACCTGATGCATCGCGGCCTGGTGCGCGCGCGGCGCGGGCCCGGTGGCGGCTATCAACTCGCGCGACCCGCCGAGACCATCACCTTCAAGGACGTTATCGAGGCGGTCGAGGGGCCGATCACGCTCAACGTCTGCGTCGACGGCTCCAGTTCGTGCGCCTTGCAGCCGACCTGCCGGATGTTCCGCGTGTGGGAGGAGGGACAGCGCGTGCTGCTCGAGATTTTCTCGCAAACCACGCTCAAAGAGATCGCCGCCTCACGTCCCGCGCCGATGCGCCTGGCAAGGGTCCCGTTCGCCGCCGCCGCCGTAAAGGAAGCCGAGGCCGTCAAGGCCTAAGCGCCAGCCGCCGCCCTGCGCCTATCCCGCCGCTATCGCCGACGACTGTCGCCGACCTCACCGACAACCTCATCGACGACACTACCGACGACACTACGGAATTGACCGCCGGCAAAGAATCGATGAACGAACCTCCGGACGAGGCGGCGGCGAGCGGCGCCGCGCTGTTCGACGAGAAGTCCTTCTACCTCGAAGAATTCTACGGCAAGAGCCTGTTGTTCGCGCTGATTCCGCCGAGCGGCGAGCGCCTGGGCGAACTCGACTCGCTGGTGCGCACGCTCCGTGAGCTGCACCGCCATCAGACACGATGCATCGTGATCGTCTCGGCCGCCGCGCTCGCGCGAATAATGCGCCGGCTCGGGCGGCTCGCGCCCAGGGCGGAGCCTCCGGTCTTCAATCCCGGCGCGGGGCTGCGCTCACGCCCCTACCCGCCCGATTCGGCGGTGGCGAAAATCTGGCGCGCGCTGAGCGCGGGATCGGTCGTGGTGGCGGCGGCCGACACCAACAAGCCGGCCGATTTCACCGTCTTCGCCGCGGAGCTGGCGAGCCGGTTGCGCGTCTTCAAGCTCATCCTGCTCGATCGCCAGGACGGCCTGACCGGCAGCGGTGGTGAGCGGATGTCGTTCGTCGAGCTGGGCCGGATCGGCACTGCGGTGCGCAAGGAACGTACCGCGCGGCGGCGGGCGGAGTTGCGCGAGGTTGCCCGCGCGCTTCGCGACGGCGTCGGATCGGTGAACCTGGTCGCGCCCCGCGGCGTCTACGACGAGCTGTTCAGCTTCGTCGGCACCGGCACGCTCTTCACCGAACGCCAGTACGGCTTCGTGCGGCCGATTTCGATCGACGATTTCGAGGAAGTCGAAGCCTTGATCCTGCGCGGCCAGCGCGAAGGCCATCTACTGGCGCGCTCGCGCGAGGAGATCGCCCAACTGCTGCCGTCATGCTTCGGCTACCGTGTCGGCGACGAGCATCTGGCCGGGGTCTGCTCGCTGCTCACCGAGCGGTACCATCGCGAGCGCGCCGGCGAAATTACCGCGCTCTACACGCTGACGCGTTTCGCCGGCGAGGGCGTCGCGGTCGAACTGGTCAAACAGATCCTGAACGAGGCGCGCGAGCGCCCGTTGCGCTATGTCTTCGCCTGCACCGCCGAGGAGCGGGCGGCGAAGTTTTTCGCCCGCCTCGGATTCCGCCTGGTCGGGCCGCGCGACATCCCGCAGGCCAAATGGCGTGGCTACGATCGGGCGCGGATGTCGCGGCTCGAAATCTTCCGCTACGACCTCGACTGAATCGCGAGCCGCGGCATGAATCCTCCTCCTCCTCTCACCAGCGGTGCGGCCATCTCCGCGCCGCCCCCGCACCGGACGATGCTCACGCGATGGTATCCGGCGGCTGCCGCGGTGGTGCTCGTGACCGCCGCGCTGATGCTCCATCGTCTCGGCGCGGCCGAGGTATGCGGCACCAACGAGGCTATCGAGGGCGTCTTCGTCCAGCAGATGGTCGAGCACGGAGTGCTGCTCTTCCCGCTGGAGAACGGCAGTGCGCCGATGTACAAACCGCCGCTGTTCCATTGGACCGCGGCCGCGCTCGACCGGATCGGCCGCGTCAACCGGGTGACCGCCTTCAATCTGCGCCTGCCGTCGGCGCTTTACGCGATTGCGGGCGTGGCGCTCACAGTGGCGTTCGCATGGGCGCCGCTCGGCGAGAGTGGCGCGATACTCGCGGGGCTGATTTTAGCCGGCTCGTACCAGTACGTGAGCGAGGGGCGGATCGGGCGAGTCGATATGACGCTGTGCTTTTTCGAGACGCTCGCGATGATGAGTTGTCTGTGGATGCTGGCTGGAATACCGCCTGCGTCCGCCGCTCCTGCCGCTCCTACTGCCTCCACTGAAAGACCGCCGGTTCGCGACGTGGCGTTGCGCTACCTGTTTGCGCTCGCGCTCGGACTTGGCGTACTGGCCAAGGGACCGGTGGCGATAATCCTGCCGCTCGGCGCGATCGTCGTGTTCCTGATCCGCGAGCGGCGGCTGAGCGAGCTGCGTGAGCTGTTCACACCCGGCAGCCTGTTCGTCGCGATTGTGGTGAGCGTCGGATGGTACGTCGCTTGCGCGATGGGGCGGCGTTACGGATTCCTCGGACGCCAGCTAGAAAGCGAAAACTTCGGCCGTTTCTTCGGCACGCTGGGTTTCATGGCCCCGTGGTACTACTTAAAGCCCATCCTGCTGAACTCGGCGCCGCTGAGCCTGCTCGTCCCGCTCGCCGCCGCGGCGGCGCTGCGCCGGCCGCCCGACGTGGTGCGAGCCGTCGCGAGCGTCGAGGAGCGCCGGCAACGCGCGCGCTTCGACGCCCGGATGCTGGCGACCTTCTGGCTGGTAAGCGTGATTTTTTTCACTCTCGCCGCCTACAAGCGACGCGCCTATCTGCTGCCGCTATGGCCGGCGTCGGCGTTCCTGCTGGCTTGGGGAGCGGACGAGCTGGCCCGGCGAAGCCGACGAGGCCGTATCGCGCGCGGCGCGCTGGTAGCGCTGTGCGCCGGGCTGACGGGGTTCAATTTTATTTATCTGCCGCACCATGAGGTCGCCAGATGCGCGGGCGGGTCATTTCAGGCCGCGGCGGCGCAGATCAATCGCGCGGTCGGAAGCGACGAGCCGCTCTATCTCTATGGCTTTGGCGACGATCCTGCCCCGCTGCTCTTTTACCTCGACCGCGATGCTCCCGCAGTCGAGGGCAAACTGGGCGACGCGCCGCCGGGATACGTGATCGTGCCCCAACGCGCGTGGGATGAGCACGAGAGCGAAGCGCTCGACCTGAAGCCGGTGCTGAAGGTCGCGGCCGGCGGCCACAAACTGTTGCTGCTGCGGCGCGGCGGCGCGATCGGAATGACAGCGTCTCCCCCGTCATCCTGAGAGTTTGCGATTTTTTCGATCGTTAGCGGTTGGGATCATCTTGCGCGAGCGCTGCGCGAGTCGAAGGATCTCGCGCGGTCCTCCGCGCGCCAATTCCGCAATGCTTGCTCACGCGCGGATGACCGCGCGAGGTCGGTCACTTCGTTAAGCATGACGCGCGACGGTTTGGTTTGAGATAAGGTTGATCACTTTCTGTAAGGAGGGCGCCACCTCGTGGACAAGATGCACTTCACCCGGATGGACCAGGGCAGCGACGAGGATTTCCAAATCCTCAAGCGGGTCCATGAGCAAACCCTCGCCGATTTGCCGGACCGCCTGATCGCAATGGTCAACGACCTATCGGCTGATGCGGCATATAATCTCAACCGCCGCGGGCACAGCCTGCAGGCCGCCACGCGCGCGATGCGTGACGGCGCCGGCGAAGAGTTGATCGTCGTTGCCCTGTTGCATGACGTTGGGGAAGCGCTCGGTCCGATGAATCATGGCGAGATCGCGGCGTCAATCCTGCGTCCCTTCATTTCCAGCGACCACTACAATCTGCTCAAGTATCACGGCCTCTTTCAGACCTATTTCTACGCCAGGCATCTGGGGCTCGATCCCAATGCCCGCGACCAGTTCAAGCGCGAGTCGTGGTATCAGCTCACCGTGGATTTCTGCGCGAAGTACGACGAGGTTTCTTTCGATCCGGCCTATCCCAACGAGCCGATTGGCACCTTCGTCCCGATGGTGCATCGGGTGCTGAACAAGCCCTGGGTTCCGCCGGCAAAAGCGGCCTGACCTTCGTCCGTCTGCTCATTCCTCATCCGAAACGCGGAGGACAAGGTCAGAGAGCGGCGGCGTCACAGACGGGAGGGCTCCGGAAAGCTCTCGCGCGGCCGCCACGCCCTCGTTGAGCGAGCCCGAGCGGAAGCCCTTCAGATCGAGGGTCACGAAGCGAAAGCCAAGCTTGCGCAACTCGCGATCCACGCTTTCACGCATCCCCGGTTCGAGCAGCCGCGCGATCTCCCGCTGCTCGACCTCCAGCCGCGCAACGTCGCCATGATGGCGCACGCGCGCGACCCGAAAGCCCATCGCATGCAAAAGCCGCTCGCCGCGCTCGACCTGTTCGAGTCCCTCCGCGGTGATTCGCGTCCCGTAGGGAAAGCGTGACGAGAGGCAAGGCGAGGCCGGACGATCCCACGTCGGCAGTTCCAGGGCGCGCGACAGTTCGCGAATTTCGGCCTTGGTCAATTCGGCCTCGACCAGCGGATGGCGCACGCCCTTCTCGCCGGCAGCCTTGATACCCGGGCGATAGTCGTGCAAGTCGTCCAGGTTGAGTCCGTCGACGATCTCTTCGATTCCGAGCTCCGCCGCCTTGGCCTCGCAGACCGTGAACAGGTTGTGCTTGCACAGGTAGCATCGGTTGAGCGGATTCTCGGCGTAGCCGGGAACGTCGAGTTCGTTGGAGTCGACGACCAGGTGGCGCGCACCGATCATCCGCGCCATCTCGAGCGCCGAGCGCCGGTCATCATCGGGCATCGTCGGCGAGGTCGTGGTGAGCGCGAGCATCCGCGCGCCGAGTACGTCATGGGCGACGCGCAGGACGAAGGTCGAATCGACTCCGCCCGAGAATGCGACCATCACCGAGCGCATCGGCGTGAAAATCCCCCGCAGGCGCTCGAGCTTGAGCGAAAGCTCGGAGCTCACCCCAATCATCTCGATTTTGCCGATCTCGGCGGTCATATACCCTCGGCCTGGAAAAGATCGGTCGTCAGATAACGTTCGCCGGTGTCGCAGAAGACCGTCGCGACGATCTTGCCGCGGCCCAGGCGCTTGGCCACCTTAAGCGCCGCGCAGCAGGCCGCGCCCGATGAAATCCCGACCAGCAGGCCCTCTTCGCGCGCGAGCCGGCGCGAATGAAGCGTCGCCTCCTCGTCGCTCACCGCGATGATTTCATCATAGATCGTGGTGTCGAGATTTTCCGGCACGAAGCCGGCGCCGATCCCCTGGATTTTGTGAAAGCCGGCCTCGCCGCCCGACAGCACCGGAGAATTTTTCGGCTCGACCGCCACGATCAAGGGGCGTCCGCCGAAGTGCTCGCGCAGGTAGCGGCCGACGCCGGTGATGGTACCGCCGGTGCCGACGCCGGCCACGAAGGCGTCGATACGTTCGAGCTGGCCGGCCAATTCGGGACCGGTGGTCGCGTAATGGACGTTGGGATTGGCGTGGTTCCGGAACTGCTGCGGCATGAAGAACCCGGGGTTCTCGCGCACCAGCTCCTGCGCCTTGGCGATCGCGCCATGCATCCCGCGCGTGTCCGGCGTCAACACCAGGCGCGCCCCATACGCCGCCAGCAGCGAGCGCCGCTCCTCGCTCATCGTGTCGGGCATCGTCAGGATAAGCTCATAGCCCTTGACCGCCGCCACCAGCGCAAGGCCGATTCCGGTGTTGCCCGAAGTCGGTTCGACGATAGTGTCGCCGGGCTTGAGCTGTCCCTCGCGCTCCGCCGCCTCGACCATCGCGACGCAGATTCTGTCCTTGACGCTGCCGCCGGGGTTGAAGCTCTCGAGCTTCGCCCATACTTCGGCGTCGTCCCTGCCGGGCAGGCGATTGAGCCGCACCACTGGAGTGTGACCGATGAGTTCGAGCGGCGTGTGCGCGACGCTGTTCGGCATGCCGCGATTTTAGCCGTATTCGCCCTCATTTTGCGACCATTGTGTGCACCGCGTAGAGTTCATCCGCGATGGCATCGGGGACATCGAAGCGGATCGCGCAACCGAAGCGCGTGCTGGTGATCTTTCCGGGCGCGCTGGGCGACCTTGTATGTCTGGGTCCGGCGCTCCGCGCGTTAACGCGGCGTCATTATGATGCGACCCTCGAGTTGATGGCGCGCGAGGAACTGGCGCGTTTCATCGTCGATCGTGTCGGAATCATGCGCGGCCGTTCACGCGGCCATTCACGTTCACGCGGCCATTCAATTGACCGGCGCGAGGTCGCCGCACTCTTCGCCGAAAGTCCCGACCTCGAGGCAACCCGGTTTTTTCGCCCCTTCAATCGCATCTATTCGTTCTTTGCCTCCGACGCCGCGCGCTTTCGCCGCGCGCTCGAAGCCGCCGCCACGCCCGGCGCCGTCAGCTTCCACGCCTTTCGTCCAGCCGGCGCGGGACACGTCGCCGCCGGCTACCTCGACGAGATAGGCGAGAGCGGCACAGATGAACATCTGCTGGATGGGCATATCGAGGTGTTGCCGGACGATATCGCGGAGGCCAGGCAGGCGCTCGCCCGGCTTGGTCTCGGCGCCGCGCGCGTCGTGCTGCTTTTTCCCGGCAGTGGGGGTGCGCATAAGAACTGGCCCGCGGATAATTTCGCCGCGCTCGCGAGCGCGCTGCCGCCGCCGATGCGAGCGCTGGTCGTGCTCGGCCCGGCGGAACACGCGATCGAACCGCTTTTGATGCCGCTTCTGGCCGCACGCGGGATTGCCTGGCTTCGCGATCAACCGCTTGGCACGGTGGCCGGGTTGGCGCGCCTGGCGGCCGGCTTCGTCGGCAACGATTCGGGCGTGTCGCATCTGGCTGCCGCCGCGGGCGCGCCCGGAGTTGCGATCTTCGGGCCGACGGATCCTGACCGATGGCGTCCGCTGGGTCGCGTAAAGGTTGTCCGAGCGCGGCTGCTTTCCGATCTCGCGCCCGCCGCCGTGGCCGCGGCGCTGCGGGAAATAACCGGCCGACAGTGAAGAAGAGGCCGGCGTCGAATTTTGGCCGATCGCACTTCGTCATGAAGTGACAGGAAGGGCGGAAACGATGCGATGGAGCGCAGAGATGGTTACATTTCAACCTGAGCCAGGGTCGCGTTGACTGGAAAAATCGCCCGGCGTAGCCTGAAGTGGGTGTCGATTAAGGTCCGCGACATGCTCAAATACTGTTGATTTGCTGAATTCTTTACCCCGACAAGGAATCTATGCGTAGCGCCATCAAGACCACGATATTGCTCGGTGCGCTGACCGGGCTCCTGATACTTATCGGAGGCGTGTTGGGCGGACGCGGCGGCGCCGAGTTCGCCTTCTTCATCGCGCTGGCGATGAATTTCTTCAGCTACTGGTTCTCGGACAAGTTGGTGCTGCGGGCCTACCGCGCACAGGAGCTCGACGCCGCGGCGGCGCCCGAGCTTTATTCGATCGTCCAGGAGCTGGCGCAGGAGGCGCATATCCCGGTGCCTCGGATGTACATGATCGACACCGACACGCCCAACGCGTTCGCCACCGGGCGCAATCCCAATCACGCCGCCGTCGCCGTGACGCGCGGGATACTGCGGATTTGCAGCCGCGACGAGCTCAAAGGCGTCCTCGGCCACGAGCTTTCCCACGTGATCAATCGCGACATCCTGACCAGCTCGATCGCGGCGACGCTGGCGGGCGCGATCATGATCCTGGCCTCGATGGCGCGATGGGGCGCGATTTTCGGCGGCTTCGGCGGCGGCGACGACGACCGGCGCGGCGGAATGATCGAGCTGCTCCTGATGGCGTTCCTGGCGCCGCTTGCGGCGTCGCTGATCCAACTCGCCGTGTCACGCACGCGCGAGTACCAGGCCGACGCCAGCGGCGCTCGGCTCACCCATCATCCGCTCTACCTGGCGAGCGCGCTGCGCAAGCTGGAGGCCGCCAACGAACGCATGCCGATGGACTCGGGGCCGGCAACCGCTCATCTGTTTATCGTCAATCCGTTGAGCGCGCAGGGTCTGATGAGCAAGCTCTTTTCAACCCATCCGCCGCTCGAAGAACGCATCCGTCGCCTCGAGCATATGGCGAGCACAGAGGTGGTCTAAGCAGATGCCATCCGAGGACGAGAGCTCCAAGGGCTTCAAGATCCAGGACCGGCGGCGGTTTTCGGCCGAGGGCGAGCTGAAGCCCGAATTCAGCGGCGCCGAAGAGCCCGTCGCGGCGAAACCTGCAGCCGCCAAGCCTGACGCGCCGCCTCCCGGCGGCCGTTCACCCCACGGCGCCGACGCGCACACGTCCGCCGAACCCCATCAGCATCAGGAAGCGGCAGCCTCCGGGCCGCAGCAGGCGGCCGCGGCTAAAGGCTACGCCGCCGCGCGATCGGCGGCCGGCCTCGAACCCCATCCGTCTGAAGCGGGGGCGGAGGCGGGCGAGATAAACTTCGGCGCCTTCATTATGAGCCTTTCGACCGAAGCGCTGGTGCATCTGGGCGAGATGGCGGACCCGTCCGGCGGTCAGGAACAGCGCGACCTCGCGATGGCGCAGCAGCTCATCGACATCCTGGGGATGTTGCGGGACAAGACCCGGGGCAACCTCGAGCATGACGAGCAGGCCCTGCTCGACGCGATTCTCTTTGACCTCAGAATGAAATACGTTGAGATCGCTCGCCGGAACGGCTGATTCGCCTGAGTCCGGGTCAGCGTGCGAATGCCTTCGAAGTTCGGGAACGTCGCCATCTTCTGTTTCGCGGCGGTGATACTGCTGTTGTGCGGCGCAGCCGCGCCGCGCGCCCATGCCGACCAATTGTGGCGCGATCTTGCGCCGCCGGGCGCTCCCAAGGCCGACACCCTGCCAGACTTCGTCACGCTGGCGGATAAACTAGGCCCCACGGTGGTCAATATTTCCACCGAGCAGGCCGGACCGGCAGCCTCCGAAGGCGAAGGCGGCGACGAAGGCGACGGCCACGAGGGCGGCGGCAGCGAGGGCGGAGGCAACGAGCCGTTCAACGAGTTCGGCGAGCCGTTTGGCGAGCCGCACGGCCGCAGCCTGGGCTCCGGCTTCATCGTCAACGCGGCCGGCTACATCCTGACCAACGACCACGTGATCGAAAACGGCCGCGAGATCATCGTCACCACCAAGGACGGCAACCAGTACAGGGCGTTGGTGGTCGGACGCGACGCCAAGACCGACATCGCGCTGCTGAAAATCAATGCCAAGCACGATTTGCCCGTGGCGCCGCTGGGCGACTCCGACACGGTGAAAGTCGGCCAGTGGGTGATGACCATCGGTGACCCCTTCGGCTTCGACCATACCGTCACCGCCGGTATCGTCAGCGCCAAGGGCCGCTTCATCCCGGGCAACTACGACGAGTTCATCCAGACCGACGCCGCGATCAACCCGGGCAACTCGGGCGGTCCGCTAATCAATGTCCGCGGCGAGGTGGTGGGCGTCAACTCGGCGATTTTCACCCGCACCGGCTCCAATACCGGGATCGGCTTCGCCATCCCGGTCAACCTGGTCAAGGAAGAGCTGCCGCAGTTGCGCGAGCGTGGCAAGGTGGTGCGCGGATGGCTCGGAATCTACGTGCAGCGAGTGACCCCGGCGATCGCCGAGTCGATGGGGCTGGAGGAGCCGCGCGGCGCGCTGGTCGCCGAGGTGCTGGGCGAGGGTCCGGCCAAAAGCGCGGGCGTCAAGCGGGGCGACGTGATCGCGGCCTACAATGGCACGGCGATCGAAGACTCGCGCGAGTTGCCGCTGATGGTCGCACGCACGCCGCTCGGTCATAGCGCGACGCTCAAGATCATCCGCGACAAAAAGTATTTCGAGCTGCCGGTTACGATTACCGCTTCGCGCGAGGCGCACGTCGCTTTGGTCGCCAAAGAGACGACCAAGGGATCGGCGCCGTTTGGCCTCACGGTCAAAGACCTCGACCCCAAGCTCGCGCACGACATGGGGCTCGGCCAGAACAAGGGAGTGGTGGTGTATGCGGTGCGGCCCGGCAGCCCCGCCGACGCAGCCGGCATGCGCGCCCGCGACATCATCGTGGAGATCAACCGCCAGGGCGTCGGCAATGTCGAGGCCTACCAGCGCGCGATCAAGTCGGGCGGCGGCAAGGCGGTGTTGCTCCTAATCAAGCGTCACAACAACACCGTCTTCGTGCCGCTCGAACCGGAGGGCTAGGCGATGCACGGCCGCCGGCCAGCGCCGGGCGCCAACGCGCGGAGGGCGGCGCGCTTTTGGCCGCGATGAAACGCGCGCTCAAAATAGTGCTGTTCGGCGCCTGCGCGATCCTGCTGTTCGCCCTGCCGCCGGCGATCTACGAATTCCTGAGCTACTACCACGCGCTGCAGAATGAAGTCGTCACCCGCTTTTCGGGCAAGCGCTGGAACATCCCCTCGCGCATCTACTCGGATTCCTGCTTCGTCTATCCGGGCCAGAGCCTCGACGACCTCGGCTTCTTTCAGCGCCTGGCGCGCCTGAACTACCATCGCGTCGCCCCGGGCTCGATCGCCTCGCGCGGCGAGTATTCGCTGGATGAAAAGAAGCATCGGCTGACCGTTTTTCTGCACAGCTTCGCCTACCCGTATACCCAGTTCGCGGGCGAGGCGGTCGAAATGACCCTGGGGCCGCGCAACGCGGTGCTCGCGATGCGCGATCCGCTCGACGGCAAGGCGCTGTTCTCGGCGGAGCTCGAGCCCGAGCTGATCAGCGGAATTTTCCAGGGTAGCTGGCAGCAGCGCCGCCTGGTGCCGCTCGCGCAGATTCCGCCCGCCTTCATCGACGCGATCCTGGCCGCCGAGGACCATCGCTTTTACGAGCATCACGGCATCGACGTGGCCCGCACGGTCAAGGCCGCCTGGGTCGACTTCGTCGCGCATCGCGTGCGCCAGGGCGGCTCGACGCTGACCCAGCAGTTGATGAAAAACTTTTTCCTCACCAGCAAGCGCGACTGGCGGCGCAAGGTCAAAGAGGCGCTGATGGCCTACATCGCCGAGCGCCAGTATCCCAAGGACCAGATCCTGGAAAACTACATCAACGACATCTACCTCGGGCAGCGCGGCCAGGAGGGAATCTACGGCGTGTGGGAGGCCGCCGAGTTTTATTTTTCCAAGGAGCCGCGCGATCTGACTATCGGCGAGATGGCGACGATCGCCGGGATGATAAGCTCGCCCAACCGCCTCAATCCGCTGCATCATCCCGAGCTCGCCGAGCAGCGGCGCAACGAGGTGCTGGGCCTGATGCTCGCCGACGGCTACATCAGCAAGGCCGCCTACGACAGCGCCGCCACCGAGCCGCTGCATCCGCGCGAGGTCTTCACCGAAAATAACGACGCCCCCTACTTCGTCGACTACGTCAAGCATGAGCTTGCCGAGCGCTATCCGCCCGAGGTTTTGGCCGGCGAGGGGCTCAGAATCTTCACCTCGCTCGACGTGCACGCCCAGAAGCTCGCCGAGAAGGCGGTGCGCGGCAACCTCGACTATCTCGAGCGGCGCCACGCCTCGCTGCGGCGCAAGGAAACCAAGGATCAACTCGAAGAGGCGCTGATCGCGATCGAGCCGCAGAGCGGCAAGATTCGCGTGATGGTGGGCGGGCGCGACTACCGCGAAAGCCAGTTCGACCGCATCACCCAGGCCAAGCGCCAGCCGGGCTCGGCCTTCAAGCCCATCACCTACCTGGCCGCGCTGCAGGAAACGCTCGACGGCGGTCCCGAGCATTTTCTGCCGACCACTTATATCGACGACACGCCGTTCACCTGGACCTACGGCGACATGAGTTGGAGCCCCAAGAACTACAAGGACCGCTACTTCGGCCGGGTCACGCTCGAGTTCGCGCTCGAGGAGTCGCTCAACTCGGCGACCTCGCGCCTGGCCAACCAGATCGGCCTCGACCGGGTGCGCGCGATGGCGGAGAAGATGGGCTTCGGCAACCTGCCCGCGTATCCCTCGATCGTGCTGGGCGGAATCGAGGTCACGCCGATGCAGATCGCGCAGGCCTATTCGATCCTGGCCGACTACGGTCTCGACGTGCAGTCCAGCGCGGTTACGGCCGTGGTCGATCAGAGCGGCAAAGTGATCGAGGGCCATGAACTGCAGGCGCGCCAGGTGCTGACGCCGCAACTCGCCTACATGATGGACTTCATGCTCGAACAGGTCATCAACCACGGCACCGGCGAGGGCGCGCGCAAACGCGGCTTCACCCGTCCCGCAGCGGGCAAGACCGGCACCACCAACGACTCCAAGGACGCCTGGTTCGCCGGCTTCACGCCCAACCTGCTCGCCGTCGTGTGGACCGGCTTCGATCAGAAGGAAGAACTCGGGCTGACCGGCGCCGAGGCCTCGCTTCCGGCCTGGACCGATTTCATGAAAGCGGCGACGGCTTCCCGGCCACCGCTGGACTTCGCTCCGCCGCCCGGTATCGTGGTGGAGAAGGTCGACCCGCTGACCGGTTACCTGGCGGGACCGAATTGTCCGGTGGTCTTGGAGGGCGCGTTTCCGGCGGACCTGGCGCCGACGCAGACCTGCCCGTTCCATACGCCGGGCGGCGCCACGCGCCCCGTCAACAATTCCGCGGCGCCAGGCGCGCCGGCGCCAGCGGCAGCGGGCAACTGGGAACGAGTGCCGAGCGACCCTAACGACTGATGAGGATGGAAACAGAGCTCGCCACGCGGCCGGCCGTATCGAGGCGCGCCGCGCCGATTGCGCTGGCATGCGTGCTGGCGATGGCGGGTCTCGCCTGCCCCGCGGACGCGCCCGCCGCAGTCGCGGCCGCCACGACTACGGCGACGGCGCTTGCGCACGCGCCGCGCGAGCTGGGCGTCAGCGTCGCGCTCGAAGAGCGGAGCCTGCCGTCGGAGGATCTCGCATCGCCGGCGGCGTCTGCGGCCGCGTCACCCGCGCCGCCCGCGGGCTCGCCGAGCCCGGGCGCCGCGGGTGACCAGGGCGGACCCGGCGCGCCGGCGCCTGCCGCGCAGCCGGCGGCACAAGCAACGGCGCAGGACGACGGCGGCGGCGGGCCGCGCGGACCGGCCGAGGCCGGCGGCGCGTCCCCGTCCGGCGCGCCTGAATCGGGCGCGGCGACGGGAGCGCCCGCCGCCGCGGCGGGCGCTCCCGTCGCCGGCCAGCCGGCGCCTGCGGCCACGCCCACCGACGCGCCGCCGCCCTATGACGTCGGCTCCATCCAGCCCACTGCGCCAGTGAGCGACCAGCCGCTCACCGCGCTCATCGCCAGCACCAAGGACCAGCCCGCGCTCAACGCCTCCTTGCGATTCGCGGAACAGGGGCGCAAGTCGCTCGAAAGCTCCAAGCCCGACGACGCGATCCGCGATCTCGGCCGCGCAATTTCGATCGATCCGACGGATCCCTACGCCTACTTCTATCTCGGCCGCGCTTACATGATAAAAAAGGACTACCCACAGGCGCTCGCGTTTTTCGGCCGTTCGGAGGTCGGCTTGCGCACCGTGCCCGCATGGCTCGGCGAAGTCAAAAGTTTCGAGGGCGCGTGTCTCGAGGAGCAGGGCAAGTTTCCCGCAGCCGCCGCGGCCTACAAGCAGGCGCTCGACGCCGCGCCGGGCAACCTGATGGCGCGTACCGGATACGGCCGGTTGAGCGAGAACCTTTCCGATGCCAATGCGAACAACACCGAGCCGCCACCACCGCCGCTGGACGGTGCGGCGCTCCCTGCACCGGAGGTCGATTTGGCCGCGCCCGCCCCGGCCGAAGCGCCGCCATCCATGGCGCAGCCCGATCAGCCTGGGTCGGGTGCTGACTGGAGTACCGATTCAAGTGACGATTCCGGCGGCACCGCTGACGGTCGGAGCGGCGCCTCGGGCGCGAAAGGCAATCCGTAGGTCGCCAGGCGAACTTTACCGGGGATGTCCATTCGATGCTGATTTTAGGAATCGAGTCCTCGTGCGACGATGCGGCCGCGGCGGTTATCGAAACCGCGCGCCCCGGCGTCGCTTCCATCCGCTCCAGCGTTATCGCCAACCAGGACGAGATCCATCGCCGCTACGGCGGCGTGGTGCCGGAACTGGCCTCGCGCAACCACGTCATCACCATGCTGCCCGTGATCGAACAGGCGCTGGAGGCCGCGGGATGCGCGCTCGGCGACCTCGGCGGCATCGCGGTGACCCGCGGTCCGGGGCTGGTCGGCTCGCTGCTGGTCGGCCTGATGTGCGCCAAGGGGCTCACGCAGAGCCTCGGCATCGCGATGGCCGGGGTGAATCACATTGAAGGACATCTGCTCGCGCCGCTGCTCGAGCATCGTCCCGCGATGCCGTTTCTCGCGCTGGTCGTGTCGGGCGGGCATACCGAGCTCTTCGTGGTCGAGGACTTCGGCCGCTATCGCCGATTGGGCCGCACACGCGACGACGCCGCCGGCGAGGCGTTCGACAAGGTGGCCAAGCTGATGGGCCTCGGCTATCCGGGCGGGCGGATAATCGACGAGCTGGCGCGGCGCGGGAACCGCAAGCGGGTGCGCATTCCGCGCGCCCACGTGCGCGGCGCGCCGCTCGATTTCAGTTTCAGCGGGGTGAAGACCGCGGTCGCGATGCTGCTGCGCACGGAGGCCGGCGCCGCGGTCTCGCGCGAAGACCTGGCCGCGAGCTTCCAGGAGGCGGTGGTCGATATGCTGGTGGGGCCGGCGATACAGGCGGCGCGCGACACCGGCATCGAGGTGATCGCGCTGACCGGCGGCGTCGCCGCCAACTCGCGCCTGCGCGAGCGTCTCGCCGAGGCGGCCGCGGCGGAAGGCCGCGAGGTCATCGCACCGTCGCTCAAGTTCTGCACCGACAACGCGGCGATGATCGCGATGGCCGGAAGCTACCGGCTCTTGCGCGGCGAGCGCGACTCGCTCGACATCGACGCCGAAGCCGCTCTCACGCTGTAGGCGCGACCAGGCCATGGGAACACCGCGAGTGATACCATGATTCACGCCGGGCGCGGCGCGGCCGGACGAGTCAAAACCGTGCGCACATCGCCGTACGCGGTCGCCTCCGAGCTCGAGGCGGCCGGCGTGCGGCCGCGCAAATCGCGCGGCCAGAATTTCCTGATACAGCCCGCCATCGCCGATCGGATCGTCGCCGCGGCCGCAATCGGGCCCGGCGACGAAGTGGTCGAGATCGGTCCCGGACTGGGCATCCTGAGCGACAAGATTCTGCGCGCCGGAGTGCGCCGGCTATGGCTGGTCGAACTCGACGCGCGGCTGGCGGAACGGCTCGAGAGCGCGTTTGCGGGACATCCCGCCGTGCGCGTGGTATGCCGCGACTTCCTCGAGGTCGCGCTCACGGAACTGATCGAGCGGCCTCCGGTCACGGTGATCGGCAATCTGCCGTTCAACGCGGCCGCCGCGATTCTGCGCCGCCTCGACGAGATGCGCGGCGCAATCGGGCGGATGGTCCTGATGTTCCAGCGCGAGGTCGCCGAGCGCATCCGCGCGCGTGCGGACGAACGCGCATATTCGGCGCTGAGCGTTTTCACCGCGCTCTACTGGGAGACGCGCGAGCATTTTCGCGTCGCCGCCGGCAATTTCCGCCCCGCGCCGCGCGTCGATGCCGAGGTTATCGTGTTTACGCCGCACGCGCGGGCGCCGTTTGCGCCCGCCGGCGAGGCCGCGCTGCTCGGCGCAATCCGCGCGGCGTTTTCGGCCCCGCGCAAGACCATCCGCAACGCGCTCACCGGCGCGCTCGGCGCCGCGCCCGAAACCGTCGCCGCCGCGCTGGCCCGCGCCGGCATCGACCACGCCGCGCGGCCCGCCACGCTCTCGGTTGCCGACTTCGTGCGGCTGGCCGAAGCGCTCGAACGCACGGACGCGACGGCGGGGCCCCGCGATGCCTGAGCTGCCCGAGGTCGAGTCGCTTAGACGAATTCTCGCACGCTCGGCCGTGGGCCGTACGATCGAGCACGCGCGCGTCGCGGAGCCGCGGCTGCGGCGCAAGGTGGCGCAGGATTTTGCGGCCGGCGTCGAAGGCCGGCGCATCATCCGCCTTGGCCGCCGCGCCAAGTACCTCATCATCGAGCTTAGCGACGGCGCCGCGATGATCGTGCATCTGGGGATGAGCGGCAGCCTGACCCATCGCGGCAAGGACTTCGACGACGCCGAATTCGCCGCGCGCCATGACCACGTCGAGTTCGCGCTCGACGACCGCACCCGTCTGGTCTACAACGATCCGCGCCGCTTCGGACTCATCCGGCTGGTCTCGCGCGAGGAACTGGCCACGGCGCCCGAGCTTGCCGGGCTCGGCCCCGAACCGCTGAGCGTTGCTTTCAGCGCGAAGTACCTGGCACAAAACGCGCGCGGGCGGCGCGCCGCGATCAAGAACCTCATCATGGATCAGCGGGTGGTCGCCGGAATCGGCAACATCTACGCCTCCGAGATCCTGTTCCGGGCGGGTGTGCGGCCGACGCGCCGCGCGGCCAAGGTCACGCGCAAGGAGATCGACCGCATCGTGGCCGAGACCGCGCCGATTTTGCGCGCGGCGATCGGCAGCCGCGGCACCACTTTTCGCAGCTATCGCGACTCGGAGGGACAGCCGGGACGCTTCGCTCGGCGCCTGATGGTCTACGGGCGCGAGGGCGAGCCGTGCCGCGTGTGCAAAAGCGCCATCCGCAACGTGACCGTCGGCCAGCGCGCGAGCTTCTTTTGTCCGCGCTGCCAGCGATGAACCGCGGCGGCTAGCCGGCGTCAGGTCGTCCCGTCGGCCCGTCCCGTGCGCAGGTGAAATGCGATCGCGTCCTCGAGGCGGTCGTTACCCCAGAACAGTTCCTTGCCAGCGATCATCGTCGGCGCGCCGAAAATGTTGTGCACCACGGCCCATCGATTCTGCTCGCGCAGGCGCTCTTTGTTCTCCGGCGACTCGGCGCGCTGGAGCGCTTCGCGCGGCGGCTGGCCGACCGTGGCGAGAATCTCCGCGATGGTTTCAGTGCGCGAGATCTCGCGGTCCTCGGCGAAGTTGGCGCGAAAGACGGCGCGCACGAAGCGCGGACACCACGGCTCCTCGGCCGCCATGCAGGCGACGCGCGCCGCGAGCAGGCCGCTGCGCGGGAACTTGCTCGGGCGCCGGAACGGAATTTCGTACTTCTCGCACAGCCGCTCCATGTCGCGCCACATGTAACGGCCCTTCAGCGGATAGAGGTTGAATGGCGAATCGCCCCATCCCTGCGACACGAAGATCGGGCCGAGCAGAAACGGACGCCATCGCAGCCGCACGCCGGCGGCCGCCGCAACCTCCTCGATCCGCGAAGCGGCCAGGTATGAGTACGTGCTGGCGAACTCGAACCAGAATTCCAGCGGTTCCTGTTCCATGCTATCCGTGCCGGCGCAGTTTTGCCGAACCATAGCGAATCGGCGGCGCGAGGGGAACGCACGCGGCGCGAAGCGATACGGCGGCGGCTGGCGGCGCGCGCGTGTGAGCCATAAAATAAACGCTGGCGGGTCTGAAAGAACAACTCTGGAGAACCGGCCGAAAGGGCGATGGAGCAGGTTCCTGCGATTTTCGGCGACGTGATTGCGCTCGCTCTGGGAGCGTGCGTCGGCAGCTTCGCGGTGACGGTCGCATACCGGCTGCCGCGCGACATCTCGATCGCGACGCCGCGGTCGTTCTGCGAAAGTTGCGAGCGCCCGGTCCCGTGGTGGGCCAACATCCCGATCTTCGCCTACCTGGCCTCGCGCGGGCGTTGCCTGATGTGCGGGGCGCCGATTCGCGCGCGCCATCTCGGCGGCGAACTCGCGCTCGCGCTGGCGGCGCTCTACCTGTACGTGAATTTTCCGCCGGGCGACGCGATCGCGCGCTTCATCTTCATCACCGCGCTGTTCGTCTCCTCGCTGGTCGACTACGACTGGCGGCTCATCCCCAACCTGATCACGTTTCCCGGCGTCGCGGTGGGTTTTGTGATGGCCGCGCTGCTGATGCCCGAGGTCGGATGGAAGGACTCGCTCATCGGGATAGCCGCGGGCGGCGGAGTCCTGTTCGTGACCGGCTACCTTTACCAGTTGGTGCGCGGACAGGAGGGCGTCGGCCTGGGCGACGTGTTTCTGCTCGCGATGGTGGGTGCGTTCATCGGATGGCAGGGCGTGATGTTCACGCTGTTTTTCGGCGCACTGCTGGGATCGATTGGCGGGCTCGCGGTCGGGCTTTTCGGAACTCCCGCTGCGGCACCCGAATTGCCGTCTAGCGCGCAGGAAGCGGCCACCGCGCCCGCGCAAGCCGGCGCGCTAGCGGCGGCCTCGATCGATCGGCAAGCGCCCGACAGCGCGGCGGCGGAGAACGAGGAGCACGCGCTGCTCACCACCGCCGTGCCGTTCGGACCTTTTCTGTCGCTCGCCGCAGGCTTTTACGCGCTCTTTCAGCCGCAGCTCACAAGCTGGTATCTATCGCGTTGATGGCGGCCGGCATCTTCATCACGCTCGAGGGCGTCGAGGGCTCGGGCAAAACCACCCAGGCGGCGATTCTGGCCGACGAGCTGCGTCGCCGCGGCCGGCGCGTGACGCTCACCCGCGAGCCCGGCGGCACGCGCGCGGGCGAGGCGATCCGTGCGATCTTCCTCGACCCGGCGGTCTCGCTGGGGGTCGCCTCCGAGCTGCTGCTGGTGCTCGCCGACCGCGCGCAGCACGTGCGCGAAAAGCTACGGCCCGCTCTGGAAGCCGGTGAGATCGTAATCTCCGACCGCTACTCCGACTCGACCACCGCCTACCAGGGCCACGGCCGCGGCTTCGACCTCAAGCTGGTTGACGAGTTCAATCGTCTCGCCAGCGACGGTATCCGGCCCGCGCTCACGATCGTGCTCGACTGCCCGGTCGAGATCGGCCTGGTGCGCACGCGCGCTCGCGCGCGCGGCGACGTGCGCGGCTACGACCGCTTCGAGGGCGAGCAGGTGGAGTTCCATCGGCGGGTCCGCGAGGGCTTCATGGCCATCGCGCGCGCCGAGCCAGGCCGCGTCACGGTGATCGACTCGACGCGCGAACTCGCCGCCGTCAGTACCGACATCCTGGCCGCGGTCGAAGGGCTGGTGGGCCGCTGATGCCGCTTGACGGAGTCCGCGGCAACCGCGAGACGATCGAGCGGCTCAACGCGGAACTTCTCTCTCGTCCCTCTCACGCCTACCTGCTGGCGGGTCCACGCGGGGTGGGCAAGGCGCTGGTCGCACGCGGCTTCGCCCACGCGCTCTTGTGCGAGCGCGCGCCGGGACCCGGCTTCTGTTGCCGGGTGGAGAATTGCCCCGTGCGCGAGGCCGGGAAAGCGGCGCGGCGCGGACGCGGCGCCGAGCGCGCCGGCACCTCCGCGGTGCGATGCGAGTGTTGCGCGTCGTGCGTACAGGTCGCCGCGGGGGTGCATCCGGACTTCACCGCGGTCGCGCGCGCTGAAGCCCGCAGCGAAGTGCTGATCGAGCAGGTGCGCGAGCTTATCGCGCGCCTGGGTACGCGGCCGAGCCGCGGCGCGCGGCGCGTCGCGATAATCGACGACGCCGAGACGCTCGGCATCCCGGCCCAAAACGCCCTGCTCAAGACGCTCGAGGAGCCGCCGGGCCATACGATCATCTTCATGGTGGCCGAGAGCGAGCGCGCGCTGCTCGACACGGTGCGCTCGCGCCTGCGGCTGGTGCGCTTCGCGCCGCTGGAGGTGGGCGACATCGAAGCGATCGTCGGCGCGCGCGCCGGCCTTGACGCCGAACGCGCCGCGGCGCTGGCGCGTCTGGCGCGCGGCAGCGCCGGCCGTGCGCTTAGACTCGCCGACGGCGCCGAGCCGCCGATCCGCGAACTGCTGAGCGCGCTTGGCGCAGCGCGGCGCCTGGACTTCGCCCAGGCCCAGGCGCTGGCGCAGGAATTCTTCGCCAGCCGCGAGCAGGCGGCCGAGAACTTCGAGTTGATCGCGCGCGTGCTTGAGGAAATACTGTGTCTCAAGCTGCTCCGGACGCCGCCGGCCGCGGCGACGGCGGAAGTCGCCGAGACGATGACCAGGATGGCCGAGAGTTTCGCGCTCGACGCGCTGCTCGCGAGCCTCAAGGGCGCGGTTGAGGCGGGCGCCGCGATCGACGCGATGGCGAATCCGCGGATGCAGGCCGAGCAGTGGTGGATGACGGTGGGCGGCGCGCTAAGGAGCCAATAGTGTCCGACCAGATTGACCCGTTCGAAAACGCTCCGGAACTGCCCCGGATTGTCGCGGTCAGCTTTCTCCCGGTCGGCCATCTCTACAACTTTCTCGCCGGCGGCCTCACGCTCAGGCGCGGCGACCGCGTCGTGATCGAGGGCGAGGCCGGCGTGCGCATCGGGACCGTCGAAGTCGAGCCGCATGAGCCGTCCCGCACGCTCGATCTTCGCACGCTCAATCCGGTGCTGCGGCTGGCCGAGGCGGACGACGTCGACAGCGAGGCGGAAAATATCGACCGCGAGGCGGCGGCGCGACGGCTGTGCCTGCATCGCATCCGCGAGCGCAATCTGACGATGAAACTCATCAGCGTCGATTACATGCTCGACGGGCGCAAGGCGGTGTTCTACTTCACCGCCGAAAACCGCATCGATTTCCGCGACCTGGTGCGCGACCTCGCCAACACGCTGCGCGTGCGGGTCGAGATGAAACAGATCGGCGCGCGCGACGAGACCAAGGTGACCGGCGCGGTGGGGCCGTGCGGGCGCGAGCTGTGCTGCTCGTCGTGGCTGCGCGACTTCGAGGCGATCACGGTCAAGATGGCGCGCGAGCAGGGCCTGGCGCTCAATCCGTCGCGGCTGGCCGGGATGTGCGGGCGGCTGAAGTGCTGCCTGCGCTACGAGTATTCGACTTACCTCGAACTCCGGCGCGGCCTGCCCAACGTCGGCAAGCGCGTGCAATCGGTCAAGGGCGACGGCAAGGTGCTGCGCCAGAACATCCTCAAGCAGACCGTGCTGATCCAGCGCGACGAGGACGGCGGAGTGGTCGAAGCCGCGCTGCAGGATCTGGTGGACGCCCGCCCGCAGGCTTGAGCCGCCCCGGCCCGCCCAAGTAGCATCGGAGCCCCGGGTTCCCGCGCAGGTTGGCGCGACGCGCGCGGCCCGGCGCAGGAAACTATCCGCGCAGGAAACCGCATCCCAGATGGCCGAGCGCATCCACATCACGACCGCGATTTTCTATTGCAACGGCACGCCGCACGTCGGCAGCGCCTACGAGGCGCTCGCCGCCGACGTCTTCGCACGCTACCAGCGGCGCAAGCTGGGGCGCGAAAACGTCAGCTTCCTTAGCGGCACCGACGAGCATGGCGATAAGATCCGTCGCGCGGCGTTGGCCGAGGGGCTCGCGCCGCAGGCCTACACCGACAAGATGAGCGCGCTGTTCGACCAGGCCTTCCGCGGACTCGGCGTCAGCTACGACTACTGGGTGCGCACCACCGACGAGGTCCATCAGCAGTGGGTGCGGGAGATGCTACGGCGCACCCACGCGCGCGGCGACATCTACTTCCGCGATTACCAAGGGCTGTACTGCGTGGATTGCGAGCGCTTCTACACCGAAAAAGAACTGCTGCCTGGAAACGTCTGTCCCACGCACAACCGCCCCGTGGAAATGATCAGCGAGGGCAACTACTTCCTGCGCATCGAGAAGTACCGTGAGCAGGTGCTCGAACATATCCGGCGCAATCCCGATTTCATCCGGCCCGAGCGCTACCGCAAGGAGGCGCTCAACATGCTGTCGGAGCCGCTGACCGATCTTTGCATCTCGCGGCCCAAGGCCCGTCTGGATTGGGGCATCGAGCTGCCCTTCGATTCCAACTACGTAACCTACGTCTGGTACGACGCGTTCTGGGCATACGTGAGCCATCCGGCGACCAATGATCCCGATTTCGTCGAGAAGGTGTGGCCCAACACCGAGCATTTCATCGGCAAGGACATCCTGAAAACTCACGCGGTCTATTGGCCGCCGATCCTGCTCGCCGCGGGGCTGCCCCTGTTCAAGCATCTCAACGTTCACGGATGGCTCAATTTCGGCGGCGCGCGGATGTCCAAAAGCTCGGGCAACGTGCGCGACCCGGTCTCCTACGAACAGGCCTTCGGCACCGACGTGCTGCGCTACTTCCTGATGCGCGAAGTGGTCTACGGACTGGACGGCGATTTCTCCGAGGAGCGGCTGGTCGAACGCTACAACGCGGAACTGGCCAACGACCTCGGCAACCTGTCGAGCCGGGTGCTGGCGATGGCGGCGCGGTACTTCGGGGGCGAGGTAACCGCAACGCCGGGCGCAGGCGGCGAGGAAATCGATCGCCCCCTGTGCGAGGCGTTTGGCGCGGCGCCGGCGCGCGCGGGCGCGATGGAGGACGAACTCGCGTTCAATCGCGGACTCGACGCGGTATGGCAGGTGCTGGACGCGGCAAACAAGTATATCGTTGCGACCTCGCCCTTTACGCTCGCCAAGGACCCGGCGAAGCTGCCGCGCGTCGCTCAGATACTCGCCAACCTGCTCGAGGGGCTGCGCGTCATCGCGGCTACGCTGGAGCCTTTCATGCCGCGGCAGGCGGCGAAACTCCTCGACCTGCTCAGCGTCGATGAGGTGGCGGCTTATGCGCCGTTTGGCGCGGGGCTCAAGCCGGGCGATCGCGTCAAGGCGCCGGTCGCGCTCTTCCCGCGCATCGATAAAACCGAGCGCGCGTAGGTTCGTTCGGGGCGCGGTCCCGAAATCAATGTCGGCGTCAGAATACTGGAATGATATCGGCGGCGGTGATGTTGCCGACGTCGACGCCCTCGATGTCGAGCTCCGGAATCGCCGGGAACTTGATCCCCCAGTCGCCCACCACCTTGCGGACCTTGGCGATCGCCAGCCGCCAGTTCTCCGCCTGGTCGTCGTAGCTCAGCACGCCGAGTCCGGCCTGCCGCGCATACTGCATCAGCGCGCGATGGTTGGGCAGGAAGTACTCCGGCAACTCCCAGAACATGTTGGGCGGCTCCCACAGGATCATCGAGAGAAACACGAAGCCCGCGCGCAACTGCTTGGTGATGAGGTTCTTGTAGTCCTCGGTCAGCCCCGGCCAATCGTCCTCGAGCATCTTGAGGCAAATCGCCAGGTGGCGGCTCTCGTCCTGCCCGACCCTGGTGAAGACTTGCTTGAAGACCGGCAGCGTGGTGCGCCGCGACATCCCGTAAAACAGCGTCGAGGCCGCGACCTCGCCCAGCAGGAACGAGGTGAACAGCACCGAGAGCGGATACTTGTCGATCGAGGCCGAATAGCCGCGCCAGTAACGCGAGCCGTTAAACGACAGCCACTGAAAATTGTTGAGCGCCGCGCGCTCGACCTCGGTGCGCGCCTCGAAGCGCAGCGGACCGCCCGGCACCAGCCGCTGAATCGCGCGCTGGCAGCACTCCTCATGATTCATCTCGTCGTGGGTGACGCTGAAGAAACATTTGCGGATCGGGTCTTCGGTGTGGAGCTCGTAAGAATGGATCATCGCCTTGGCGAAGACCGCCGGTCCCGAACCGTCGAAGACCGAGAGCACCGCGTACCAGTACATGATGCCCATGCGCTCTTCGGGCGTGAATTGCGCCGGGTCGAGATCGTCCCACGGCAGGTCCGACGGATTCCACGCCGAGCGCTTGGCCTTCTCGTACAGCGCCGCCAGCGATTCGGTCTTGACCGGCCACTCCAGGGGAAAGATGTTGGGTTGCTCGATCGCGGGCGGCAGTTGCAGGCCGTCTTTCGGGATCGTCAATGGAGGAATGACCAGCTTGGGAGAAACCGCGGACTTCGACGGAACGACCGGCTTCGACTTGCTCGCGCCGTTGCCCGGCTGTGCGGCCGCTACTTTTACCATGCCTTGCAGACCTCCTGGAGTTAAATCGACCGCGCAGTCGATTTAACCTGAAGATCGCGCAAGTTCGCGCGCGTGTCAAGATCCGACCTGCCGCGCAGGAGTAGATCGGCGGCGCGCCTACTCATTTGCGTCGCGCGCGATACCCTCGAAGACCAGCCGCGAAACCGCCCCGGCGATCTG
>Ga0307373_10000431_pt1 | contig 79469 bp, 82 predicted proteins | sample OX2MG_FD_202534 | JGI IMG/M metagenome (GOLD analysis project Ga0307373, IMG submission 202534) | Soil microbial communities from Risofladan, Vaasa, Finland - OX-2 | ecosystem: Environmental > Terrestrial > Soil > Coastal area > Acid sulfate soil | place: Finland: Risofladan, Vaasa | collected...
TGCGGCCTAACTCGTCCAGGGTCACCATGCCGGTCGACATCATGCTGCCGGCGTCGGCCAGGCCGGCCGCGATCTGTTCCAGGTACGGCGGGTGCCACGGGGCGAGGCGTTTGAGGATGCGCGACTCGCAGATCGCTGCGGCAACGATCGGCGCGCGGAGCTTCGCCCCGAAAAGGGTGGTCGAGGTGTCGGCCTGCGCTGAGTCGAGCAGCCGCATCTCGAAGGTGAACGAGTCCATGTGGTTTCGATTCAGCCGGTTCTGGGAGCGAGTCTCGGCGCCCAGGTCGAGGTACGGCTCCATGCCAATCGAGCGAATCCGCTCCAGACCCTGGTCGTAAATCTCACGGTAGCCCACCGTCAGCCCACCTCCGCCACGCAGTCGATCTGCACGCGGACGACCTCCGTGCCCGGCTCGGCGGCGAGGAACTGCACGCCCCAGCTGGTCCGGACCGGAAGCGGTGCCCTGAACCTCCGCGCATAGACCTCGTCCATGGCCGGGACGTCGGCCGGATCCGTGTACATGATCTGGGTCTTGATCACGCGGTCCAGGGAGCTGCCGCACTCCTCGAGGATCGCCTCGAGGTTGCTGATCGCGCGGTCCATCTGTCCCGCCATGCCGCCTTCGACCAGCTCGCCGCTGATCGGTTCGCGCCCGGCCTGGGCTGTGACCCAGACCAGGTCTCCCACCATGTGGGCGTGCGGGTAGGAGCCCGTGGGCTGCGGTCCGCGGCGGCTGACCAGGCCACGGTGGGACCCCATCTCAGTCGAGCGACGCGATGCAGTCGATCTGCACCTTCGCGCCTTTCCACAGGAACGCCGCCCCGAAGCTCGTCCTCGCCGGGAGCGGCTCGTGGAAACGCTCGCCGTAGATCCGGTTCATGGCGTCGAGGTCGGCCTCCTCCACGAACTCGATCTGGGCCTTCACGACCTTGTCGAGCGAGGTGCCCGCTGCCTTCAAGATCGCTTCGAGGTTGTCGATCGCCTGGTTGAACTCGGCCTCGAACCCGCCCTCGACGAAATCCCCGGTCTCCGGGTCCCTTCCGATCTGGGCGGTGACGTAGACGAGGCCCCCATGCTGGCGGGCATGGACGTACGGGCCCCGGGGCTCAGGAGCGCCCTTGATGGTGATAGTCCGGTCTGAGCTCATTCGATTACCTCCCTTTGTTCGGCCTAAGAAGCTGCTGACCGCAGCGTTTCAAAACTTCGGCGTGGCCCGTCCTCGCCGTCCCAGTCCACGTCCACCACGAGCTCGGTGGCGCCGGCCGCGGCCAGCGACTCGAGCCTTTTCGCGAGTGAGTCGAGCTTCCGATCGGCACCCGTCACACGGACGACGACCCGGAACCGATCGAGCTCTTCGCGCCGGCGGCCCGCACCGCTCGCGGCGGCTTTCATAGCCTCGACGCCCCGGCCGAGGCGCTCTTCCGACAGCTCGCCGATGGCGTACTGAGCGAGCCAGCCGTCGGCAATCCGACCCGCGCGCTCCAGCGCGTGGCGCGACATGCCGCCGATCAGCACCGGAACGTGCCGCGCCGGCGTGGGCCGGCAGTGGATCGCCACCGGCAGCCGGTAGTGGCGCCCTTCGAACGGTGGGACCGAACCGGTCCAGCAGTCGCGCGCGATCTTCAACCATTCGTCGAGCACGGACCCTCGCGAGTCGAAATCAGCGCCGAGCGCCTCGAACTCCTCCCGCAGCCAGCCCGCGCCGACTCCCAGGACGAGGCGGCCGCCGGACATCGCATCGATGCACGCCGCCTGCTTGGCGAAGATCACCGGGTTGCGCATGGGGAGGATCAGGACCGAGGTCCCGAGCTCGGCGGACGAAGTGACCGACGTCATAGCGCCGAGGCCCACCACCGGCTCGATGTAGTCGGCGTCGAGCGGCCAGGTGATATGTCCGTCGGCCGCAAACGGATAGCGCGAGTGGACCTCTTGCGGGAACACGACGTGGTCGCTGATCCACACCGACTGGAAGCCGGCGCTCTCGAGGCGCTCCGCCATGCGCGCGATCCCAAGCCTCAGCGGAAGCTGCCCGCTGTTGGGGACCTTCGCGCCGAGGCGCAGCGGCGAGCTCACCAGGCCGCGAGCGAGCCCCCGTCCACCGGTACGTACGCACCGGTCATGAACGAGGACGCGTCCGAGGTGAGGAAGGCGATCACAGAGGCGATCTCCTCGGGCGGAGCGGGCCGGCCCAGCGGCGTTCGGTCCATCATTCGCGCTCGCCGCTGTGGATCGGCCAGGCTGCGCGCGGACATCGGCGTATCGACCACCCCCGGACCGACGATGTTTACCCTGATCCCGAAGGGCGCCCAATCGAGCGCAAGCGTCTTGCCCAGCATCAGCACGCCGCCCTTGGAGGCGCAGTAAGCGCTGGCCCCGGGGTTGCCGACCACCGAGTTGATCGAGCCGATCATCACTACCGTTCCGCCGTGGCCTTCGCGGATCATGGCGTTAGCCGCCGCTCGGGCCGCGAGCCAGGTGCCTTTGAGGTTGACGGAGATGATCCGGTCGAAGTCCTCCTCGGCGAACTCGTGCCCTGCTCCGTGACTCTCCACGCCAGCGCAGGTGACCATGCTGTCAACCCGCCCGAAGCTCTGGAGTGCCTCGACGACCATCTGGTCGCATGACGATCCGCTGCTCACATCGACCCGTACCGCGATCGCGGACTTGAGGCTCATGGCGGTGCGCTCAGCCGCCTCCTGCACCACGTCGGCGCAGACGACCTGGTCGCCGCGCGCAGACAGGGCTTTCGCGGTCGCCGCCCCGATCCCGGATCCGGCGCCTGTCACGATTGCGACCGCCATACGGCCCCTCCCCATCAACTAACGAGTGTTTGTTCTTTTGCAGGCCCGGGGTATTATGGTCGCGACTCAGCTTCCAGTCAACGCGCCGTTGGTCGTCGAGACCGATCAGGGAGGGCTTATGCGATTCGGAGTCGGCCTCTTCAGCCTGCAGTGCACAGCCATGCAGCCGGCACATTGGGCGGGAGCATACCGCGACATGCGCGAGCACGCCGTGCTGATGGAGGAGCTGGGCTATGACGAGCTCTGGCTCTCCGAGCATCACTTCTTCTACGACGGCTATTGCCCCGCGCTTCTGCCGGCAGCGGCCTCGGTGCTGTCGGTCACGGAGCGGCTGCGTGTCGGAACCGGAATGCTCCTTCTCCCGATGCAGGACCCAATCCGGCTTGCGGCGGTCGCGGGCGACCTAGCCTCCCGCTCCGGCGGCCGGCTTGACCTGGGCGTCGGAATGGGCTACCGGGACATCGAGTTCGACGGCCACGGCATCTCGCGCAAGCAGCGCCTTCCGCGAATGGTCAAGGGGCTCGAGGTGCTTGAGGCGGCTGAGGCCGCTGGCGGGCCGCCGATCTGGATGGGCGCGCAGCTCTTCGACCCTGTGCGCCGTGCGGGCGAACGCGGCCATCCGATCCTGTTCTCGGCCGCGCTTCCGTTTGAAAGGTGCAAGACCCTGGCCAAGGTCTGGGAGGAGGGATGGGTGGGAGCAGGACGGCAGCTCGCCGATAAGCCCGCACTGGGTGCGCTGAGGAACATCTGGCTGACCGAGGATCCGAAGGAGCGCGAGGCGGCGCGAGACTGGGTGCGCGCCAGCTACGTCCAGTACGCGGGCCTCGGCTGGACCCTGCCGGCGGTGGGCGAGCACGAACAGGCCGACTTCGCCGAGGAGACCGACAAGGCGATCGCCGACACCGTCGAGACGACGATCACCGGCTCGGCCGAGGAGTGCATTCACCAGCTTCGCGAGTTCGAGGCGATCGGCATCGAGCACATCGCTTTCCGCCTCATGCTCGACGGTGAGCCGCGCGCGGCGCTCGAGTCCCAGCTGCGTCGCCTGGCCGAAGAGGTCATGCCAAGCCTGCGCCCCAAGATGGCGGCATGAGGCTCGGTCTCGTCCTCGCCGAGGGACGCGAGGCGGAGCTGGCGCGGTTGGCCGAGGCGCACGGCCTATTCGGGGTCCTGGCCGGGTTGGGCAATCCGCTGACCGCCGTCAGCGCCGCGGTCTACGCGTCGACCGCCACCGAGTTCGTGAGAATCGCCGTGCGCGTGCGCCTGGGCCTGGAGCACCCGATCACTTTGGCCGAGGAGCTTTCGATCCTGGACAACGTCAACAACGGACGCACGGTGGTGATCGCGGATACAGGCGAGCTCGACGCGGAAGCAGCCGCCGACGAGGTGGCCGTGCTACGGGAGGCGCTGGCCAGCCGCCCCATCGAGCACGAAGGCGCCCGCTGGAAAGTACCGGCAGGCCTGCCTGCCAACGTCACCGCCCCGAACTCGATTTCCGTCACCCCCAAGCCGGCCCAGCTGGAGGTCCCGTTCTGGGTCATGGGCCCACAGGCGGCCGAGGCGGGCCGCGTGGCCGGGCTGCAGATCCTCGCGCGTACCCCGTCGGACGTGAGCGACCCGAAGTTGCTGCAGCCGGGCGTGACGGCGATCAAGGGCGAGCTGGCCATCGACCGCGCACACGTCACGGCATGGGCATCCGCATCGGTGACCCACCTCTTCGTCGAGCTTCCGATGCAAGCGGAGACGGGAAAGGTGATGGCGCTGGTGTCTCGCTACCTCGCCCCCGAGGTCGGGATGCCGCACTTCCCCAGGGTGATGTCCGATTCGCGCGTGCCGCTGCCATGGCCGGGCGAGAGGAGGGATTAGACTTGGCGCCGATGTTCGACTACGCCGCACGGCGACGCAAGCTTGCCGACGAGATGCAGCGCGAGGGCGTCGACGCGCTGTTCCTGGGTCTGTCGTCAGACCTCGAATACCTGACCGGCCTCGAACGCAACATCCCCACCTTCGGCAACGTGTCCTACGCGCATGGGTGGGTCGGAGGAGCGTTCTTCCGGCCGGGCAAGGAACCGACGTTCCTACTGCCGCGCATGTTCGCCGAGTTCGACCTGCCGCACGGAGCGCCGGGCGAGCTGGTGATCGTCAAGGAGACCGACGACGGTACGGCGATGTTCGACAAGGTCGCCCGGGGCATGGGGGGCGTGAAGACGCTCGCCATCGGCGCGAGGTTGTGGGGCGAATCGGTGATCAACCTGCTGAGGGTTTTCGACTCCCCCCGCCTGGTCAGCGCCGAGTCGATGGTGAACAGGCTTCGGCGGGTCAAGTCGAAAGAGGAGCTCGAGGTCATGACCAAGGCATGCCGCATCGTCGACGAGACGATGGGTGCTGTCACTGGCGACGTGAAGCCCGGCGTCACGATGCATCAGCTCGTCGAGCGAGTCGAGCACGAGATGCGCGCGCGGGGCTCGCGGACGCCGTCGTTCACGACCCACATCTGCACGTTTGGTCTCGCGGACGAGCGCGAGTCGATCGACCATCGCGGAGCGCTCCCTCTGCGCGAAGGGGAATCAGTCCTTTTCGATTTCGGCGCCGTGCTCGACGGTTACTGCTCGGACTTCGGCCGCACCATCTTCTGCGGCGAGCCAACGGCCGAGTACCTTCGCGCGCACCAGGCGATGATCGACGCGCAGGCCGCCGGCCAGGCCGCCTCCAAACCCGGTGTCACGTGCGCCGAGGTCAACCGGGCGTGCCGGCAGCCGATCGAGGAGGCCGGCTACGGGCCCCACTTCAAGCACCGGATGGGGCACTGCATCGGTATGGACGTGCACGAACGGCCGTTTATCTCTGAGGAGGACCAGACGCCTCTCGAGGCAGGAATGACGTTCACCGACGAGCCGTCGATCATGTGGCACGGCAAGGTCGGAGTACGGATCGAGAACATAGTCGTCTGCGAGCCGGGTGGCGGCCGCAAACTCAACTCATATCCCATCGACATGGTCGCCAACGCCTGACGTCCGCGTCACGCGCGCGAACTGCGAAGGCGCACGGTGTTCTCCTCCAGGCTCGTGGAGCCAGCACGCGACGCTGCGGTTCTTCTTCATGCCGACCAGCGGCGGCGATTCGGTCCTGCAGCGCTCGAATGCGTACGGGCATCGAGGATGGAAGCGGCAGCCGGCCGGCGGATGCCCGGGGTCAGGCACCTCGCCGGGCAGCGCCTCGGGCAGCCACCCGCTCCCGTCCGCGCGGGGGATGGCCTCGATGAGGGCCTCCGTGTAGGGGTGCATAGGGACCGACCACAGGGCCCGCGTCGGCGCGGTCTCGACGACCAGTCCGAGGTACATGACCGCGACCATGTCCGCGATATGGCGTACGAGGGCGAGGTCGTGCGAGATGAGGAGCAGCCCAACTTTGAGGTCGCGCGCGAGGCGCTTGAGCAGGTTCGCGACCTGCGCCTGGGCTGAAGCGTCGAGTGATGACAGCGGCTCATCGAGGACGATGACCGACGGTTGCGCCGCCAGCGCGCGCGCGATCGCTATGCGCTGCCTCTGGCCTCCGCTGTACTGGTGGGGGAACCTCTGCGCGGCCGCCGGCGGCAGACCGACCTGCTCGAGCAATTCAGCCACGCGAGCGCGGCGGGCGCTTGCAGGCACCAGACCGAGGATGGACATCGCGTCCGCGATCTGATCGCCCACCCGGCGCCGCGGGTTCAGCGAGCTGAACGGGTTCTGGAAGACCATCTGCAGCCTCGCGTCGCTTCGCGAGCGAGCCCTCCGGCCGAGGGGACGCAGCTGCTGGCCCTCGAACCAAATCGAGCCCGCTTTCGGAGCGACGAGACCCACCGCCGCTCGAGCGAGCGTCGACTTGCCGCAGCCGGTCTCGCCCACCAGGCCGACCACCTCGCCCGCGTCAACGGACAGGCTCGCCCCTGCCACGGCGCGGACCGGGCTGCGCCCCGACCGGCGGTACTCGACCTCGACCTCGCGAAGCTCGAGCAGGCTCATGCGCGAACCAGAAGTGGGTCCACCGGGCACGCCAGCCGTCTGCTGTCCCCGGCGCCGATTAGCTCAGGAACGTCGGTGGCGCACGAAGCGACCGCGTATTGGCACCGCGGGTGGAAAGCGCAGCCGGCCGGCCGGGCTTGCGGGCTCGGGGGAGAACCGGGGATCGATAGCAACGGCGCATCCTCGGCCGCCTCGGGGTGGGGAAGGGCGGCGAGCAGGCCCGCCGTGTAGGGATGGCGCGGCCGGCGCAGCACGTCCGCTGTCGACCCGGATTCCACGATCCGTCCCGCGTACATCACGGTCAGCCAGTCTGCGACCGATGACATCACTCCCAGGTCGTGCGTGATCATGATCACCGACAGGCCGGACTGCTGCCGCAGGCGGTCCAGCAGCCGCAGGATTCCCGCCTGCACGGTCACGTCGAGAGCGGTCGTGGGCTCGTCGGCAATCAAGATGCGCGGGCGGCAGGCCAGCGCAATGGCGATTGCGATCCTCTGCCGCATCCCTCCGCTGAACTGGTGTGGGAACGCGTGGAGCGCGCCTGCGGGGTCTGGAATCCGGACCTCCTCCAGCAGCTCGATCGCGCGATCGCGGGCGTCGGAAGCTTTCAATCCGAGGTGGTAGACGAGGTGCTCGGTGAGCTGCCGGCCGACGGTCATCATCGGGTGCAAGGAGGTGAGGGGATCCTGGAAGACCATCGCGATCTCCTTCCCCCTCACGTCGCGCATCGCGCGCCGGCCGAGGTGGAGCAGGTCGCTACCCGCGTAGCTCGCGGATCCCTCGACCACCGCGCCTTCCGGCAGCAGCCCAAGCAATGCGAGTACCGAGATCGTCTTCCCGCTTCCGCTCTCGCCTGCAATCCCAAACACCTGGCCCGGCTCGACCTCGTAGTCGACTCCATCCAGAACCGTGACCAGCCCGGATGCTGTCGGAAGCTGTACCCGCAAGCCCTGGACGGAGAGCAGGCTTTTCAAGGCTTGCGTTCCCGCACCGCCCAGGACGACCTGGGGTCCAGCGCGTCGCGAAGGCTGTCGCCGAGGAAGTTGAATGCCAGCACGACCGACAGGATGGCGAACCCTGGAAACGTCCCCATCCACCACCGCTCGAAGAACTGCGTGCCGGTGTTCACCATGGAGCCCCACTCGGGCGTCGGCGGCTGCGAGCCCAGGCCCAGGAATGAAAGGCTAGCCAGCAGCAGCACGGCGTTGCCGAGATCGAGTGTGGCCAGGACGAGCACTGGACCGGCCACGTTGGGAAGCACGTCCACCACCAACGCGCGGGCCGAGGAGGCGCCGAGGAGGCGCGTCGCACTCACGTAGTCGGCCTGTCCCAGGGACTGCACCAGGCCCCGCACGACACGTGCATAGGAAGGCCAGAAGACGATGAGGACTGCGAGCACCGCGTTCCGCAGGCTCGGACCAAGCGCGGCCGTTACGGCCATCGCGAGGATGATCGTGGGGAACGCGAAGACGAGGTCGGTCGCGCGCATCACCACCTCGTCGACTAGGCCGCCGAAATATCCCGCGATCCCGCCGAGGGTTCCGCCGATGAGGACGGCAGCCGAGACCAGGAGGAAGGCGAGAGGCAGGGAAAGCCGCGAACCCCAGAGGACGCGGCTGAAGACGTCGCGCCCGAGCTCGTCGGTGCCGAAGAGGTGGGTGCTGCTTGGCGCGAGAAGGAGGTGGGAGCTCTGGGCAAGGGGGTCGTAGGGCGCGATCAACGGAACGAAGATCGCGACCAGGATCCACGCACCGGCCAGGACCATGCCCACGATGGCGAGCGGCTGCTGCCACGCCGAGCCGATCGTGCCGGCGCGGCGTCGCAGGCTGATTCGAAAACGCAGTGGCAGCTGCTGGGCGCTCACGCGAGCCGCATCCGCGGGTCGACGATGCCGTAGAGGATGTCGACTGTGAAGTTGACGACGATGTAAACCACCGCGACGAACAAGCTCACGCCCATGATCGCGGGGAGGTCGAGAGTGGTCGCGGAGTGAAACGCATACTGCCCGATGCCGGGCCACGCGAATATGCTCTCGACGAGCACCGTGCCGGTCATCACGTTGGCGAAAGCAAGGCCGCCGACCGTGATGATCGGCGGGAGGGCGGCGCGCAGGACGTGCCTCAGGATGACCGTGTGCTCGGGAAGGCCCTTGGCCCGCGCTGCCTGGATGTAGTCGTTGTTGATGACCTCGAGGACGGCCGAGCGCGTGAACCGAGTCAGCAGCCCGATGTTGTAAGCGGCCAGCACACATGCCGGCAGGATCAGATGCTGCAGTGCATTGCCCAGAACGTCGAACTGCCCGGCCAGCAGCGCGTCGACCGTGTACATCCCGGTCACGTGTGGGGCCGGCAACACGCCGGGGTCGAGGCGACCGCTGCCAGGCACCCACCCGAGCTTGAAGAAGAACACATACAGGGCGACCAGGGCCAGCCAGAAGGTGGGCATCGAGATTCCGCCGAGCGAGATCACGCGCAGGACCTGGTCGGTCAGCTTGTTCCGGCGCACCGCGGACAAGACCCCGAGGGTGATGCCGAGCGCAAACGCGATCAGGATCGAGGTCACGGCCAGCTCGGCCGTCGCTGGGATGTACTCGGCGAGGTCTGTGCGCACCGCGCGATGGGTCTGCTCCGACAGGCCGAGGTCGCCCTGGGCGAGGTGTTCCAGGTAGAGGACGTACTGCACCGGCAGCGGCTTGTCGAGGCCGTACTTCTCACGGAAGGCCTGGACCGCAGCCGGGTCGGCGATCGCGCGTTGGCCGAGGTTGGCGGCCGCCGGGTCACCGGGCACCATCTCCGTGAGCACGAAGGCGACAAAGGTGATGCCGACGCCGAGAAGGATCAGCGCGGCGAGCCGCCGGGCCAGGAAGCGGACGAATGGCCGGGATGGCAGCGGGAGCCGCCACCCCGGCTTCACATTCTGGTTAGCCGCCGACGCCTGCGGGGTCAATGGTCCAGGTCGGGTTGTAGTCGGCGCCGGTCACGCCCTTGGTCGCGGCCACCACCTGCCCCGGCTGGATCAGCGGGAAGAAAGGCCCATCGGTGTTCATCTGCCTCTGGATCTGCTGGAAGAGCTGACCCCTAGCAGTGTTGTCGGTGCTCGAGCTCGCCTGTGTCCCGAGCGCCTCGAGGCTTGGGTCCGAGCCGGCCGCCCAGCCTGCGCGCAGACCGACGAGCTGGCCGGGAAGGAAAACGAGGTAGTCGTTGGGGTCGGGGTAGTCCGGGCCCCACAGCCAAAGGCCCATCTGCTCGGTGCCGGCTCGATAGTCAGCCAGGGCGACCGAGATCGGGCTGCCGGTCAGATTGACGGTGATACCGGCAGCTTCCAGGTTGGCCTGGACCTTCTGGGCGAGGGTGCTGAACGAGACGCCGTTGAGGGTGAAGTCGCTGGGGAACCCGAGGTTTATGGTCGGGTTGGACAGCCCGGAGGCGGCGAGCTCAGACTTGGCCTTGGTGAGGTCGAACTGGGCGTCGTCCGCCGGTGTCAGAGCGCCGAGGAACATGCTCGGAACCACGCCGGGCGTCTGGATGGCGCCAGCACCGGCGAGCTGCACGTACGAGGCGTAGTCCAGGGCGTAGCGGACCGCATTCTGGAAGTGCTTGTTGGGCGTGATCTTCGAGATCTTCGAATTGTCGTTCGCGAACAGGAAGAAGACGTTCGGTCCCGGGCTTGCCTTGACCTGGACCGAGCTGCCACTGAGCGAAGCCGCCTGGTCGGACGAGAGGTCGATCGCGACTTCGTCAGTACCCCGCTGGATGTCGATCAGCTGAGTGGGTGCCTGGATGTTGCGGACGACGACCGTGTTGTAGAAAGGCTTGGGGCCGAAATAGTTGGGGTTCGCGGTGAGGTCGACCTCGGTGGTGGTGCTGAACGACTTCAGGATGTACGGGCCGCTGCCCTCCGACGTGGTGTTGAGGAACGCCTCAGCCGTGTCGGCTTTGTCGGCCCCGGGCTGGTCGGTTCCACCGTGCGCCTTCACGACCTTGGAGTTGACGATGCCCAGGGCTGGGTTCGGGATGATGAACGGAATCGCGGGGTTGGGAGTGCTGGAGGTGAGAACGACGGTCGAGGCGTCCGGCGTCGACACGGTGATGCCGGCCAGCAGGAAGGATGGGTTGCCCTTGATGTTGATCAGCCGGTTGAAGGAAAACGCCACGTCGGCCGAGGTGAGTGGCGTGCCGTCCGAGAACTTGATATCTGTGCGCAGCTTGAACGTGAACGTCTTGGCATCTGACGACGCGGTGTAGGAGCTGGCCACCTGGGGCACAGGCGTCGCCGAGTCGGAGCCCTTGAACGTCAGCAGCGTGCTGTAAAGCGACTTGGCGATGATGCCACCCGACACCTCGAACTCGCGTTGTGGGTCGGCGGTCTTCATGTCGAATGACTTGTCGATGACGAGAACGTGATTGGTCGTGGCGGTGCTTCCGCTTCCGCCGCCGCACGCGGCGAGCACCGTGAATGCGGCCGCAGCCACGCCTGCCAGCAGGCGGTTGTTTCGTGTTGAAACCATCGGTCTCCCTCCCCAGGTTCGATCTCCCGCCCCGATCAAACACTGAGCGGTGGGTGTGGAGGCGGGCTGCAATAATAGGCCGACTTAAGGATGAATGAACGCTCGTTTTCGGCCGGGCGACGGGCACGTTCATCGCTGTACGACCTTCGCGTCTCCGTCGCGCGGATAGAAGGCCGCTCGGTTTGCGGTCTCGCGGTGGGCGACTACTTCGAGGTCACCGAGTCAAGCCGTGTCCGCATCCCCGAAGGCCGTCACTTCTGCATGTACGCGATGGCCGCCGCGCTGCCGCTCCTCGCGGCCAAGCAACGTAAGCTTCCCGCCGGCGACTGGCTCGAAAGTGACTCCCTGGTGGCATGCCCTGACCCTGACGAGAGGCTCGTGATGCGCATCGAGAGAATCCGGCGCAGGAGGATCCCGACCGAGGAGCTGACGTGAGCGGCACGCGTTTCGGGATCGGCCTGCGCGGCAATCTCGGGGTCGGAGAATATGGCAAGCTCGGGCGTCTCGCGGAGGACCTGGGCTTCGAAGTCGTCAGCGTTTTCAACGACCTGGGGGATCAGCCCGCGCTGCCCGCCCTGCTCGAGGTGGCGGCGGCGACCGATCGCATCATGATCGGTCCGGCGTGTCTCAACCCGTTCACGCTCCACCCGGTCGAGATCGCCGGCCAGGTCAGTGCCCTAGATGCGGCATCCGCTGGAAGGGCGTACCTGGGCCTGGCGAAGGGTGCGTGGCTGGCGTCGATCGGAATCGCTCAGGCGCGTCCCGTTCGTGCGCTCCGAGAGGCGGCCGGCGTGGTGCGAGCGCTCCTGGCGGACGACCGGTCCGGATATCGAGGCGAGGTCTTCAGGCTCGAGCCCGGCGTGCATCTCGACTTCGACATGGTTCGCTCGCAGGTCCCGCTGCTCATCGGTGGCTGGGGCCTGCGCACCGTCGCGCTCGCCGGCGAGATTGCCGATGAGCTGAAGGTGGGGGGCAGCGCCAACCCCGGCCTCGTGCCTGTAATGCGGTCCCGCATCGCGGCCGGCGAAGCACGCGCGGAGCGGCGCTCGATGCCGGCCCGCATCGTCCTGGGCGCGGTCACGGTGGTCGACGAGGATGGCGAGGCCGCTCGCGACTTGGCCCGGTCCGCGGTGGCGGCGTACTTTGAGGTCGTGGCCAGGCTCGACCCGACGATCGATCTGCCCCGTGGCCTGGTCGAATCCATGTCGCTCTTGCTCCAGGCCGGCGACCGGGCGGCAGCCGGCCGCCTTATCCCCGACCATCTTCTCGACCGATTCGCTTTCTGCGGCACGCCGATGCAGGTCGCGCGCCAGGTCCGCGACGTCTTCGACGCGGGCGCCGCAAGGATCGAGTTCGGGTCACCTTTCGGCCTGGACCAAGAAAGCGGTTTGCGACTTCTTGGCGAGGGAGTGCTTCCGCAGTTCCACTGATCGAGCAGCCGACCTTACGAACGCACGCTTGTTAGTCCAACGTCACGCTGGCCCGTGGGCCCCGCCTATGATGGTCAGGCTGCTACTTAATCTCGATTCCGAGGCAGGAACGCGATGAGCCGTCCGACTAAACCCCTCGATGGCATCAAAGTGCTGGCGTTTGAGGTCCAGGTGGCGGGTCCCTACTGCACGATGATGCTCGCCGACCAGGGCGCCAGCGTCATCAAGGTAGAGCGGCCCGAAGGTGGCGACACAGCGCGTGGCGGAGCTCCCATGGTCAAGAACGACGCGGGCGAAACGCAGAGCGGTTACTTCCTGCGCTTCAACCGGAACAAGCGCAGCCTCACCCTCAACCTGAAGAGCGACCAAGGCCGCCGGCTCTTCACCGAGCTGGCCGGGAAGTCGGACGTGTTGGTCGAGAACTTTCGACCAGGCCTCCTCGACGAGATGGGCATCGGCTATAAAGCTCTCTCCGAGCACAACCCAGGTCTCATCTATGCCTGCATCTCGGGCTTCGGCAGCCTGGACGGCTACCTCGGCCCGTACAGCAAGCGGCCCGCTTACGACATCGTGGCCCAGGCGATGGGTGGCCTCATGAACACCTGCGGCCAGGCCGACGGGCCTCCGACGTGGCTGGGCGTGGCGCTGGGCGACATCGTGTCCGGAATGAACGCGGCCTACGCGATCATGCTGGCCCTTTATCAGCGGACGCAGACCGGACGCGGGCAGTACATCGACATCTCCATGTACGACACCATCGTCGGCCTGGCCGAGCGTTCGATGACCGCATACTCGCTGACCCAGCAGGTTCTCGAACGCGGGCGGGAGCGCTACATGGCCCCCTGGGGTCCTTTCCAGTGCCAGGACGGTTACGTCGGCGTGATCGTCGCAACGGAAGGTGACTGGGCGAAGTTCTGCCAGGCGATCGAACGGTCCGACCTGGTGGGACGCGAGGGCGCGACTTCCGGCCCCGAGAGGGCCAGCAACATGTCGGGTTGGCTCGGCGAGATCATCAACGGCTGGTTCTCCAGCCAGACCAAAGCCGAGGCGAGCGCGAAGCTCCTGGCGGTCGGATTGCCCGTCGGCCCGGTGCAGACGGCCAAGGAGATATTCGACGACCCGCACGTGGCGGCGCGCCGGCTGATGATCGACGTCCCCGACCCCATCCTCGGCTCGGTCAGGCTCGTCGGCCCCGTTGCCAAGATGTCCGGCGACCCGAGGCCGATCCTCGGCCCGGCCCCGCTCTTGGGCCAGCACAACACCGAGATCCTGACCCAAGTGCTGGGTTACACGCCGGAACAGGCCCAGGAGCTTAAGCAGGACGGCGTAGTTTAGGAAGCCGGATACGCACTCTGAGGTGAAGGAGAACCGTCTGTGAACCGCGATGAAGTGGCAGTCGTGAGCGCCGCCCGCAGCCCGTTTGGAAAGTTCGGGGGCACGTTGAAGGATTTCACCCTGCCCAAGCTCGGTGGTCTCGTGGCCGCCGAAGCGATTCGCAGGGCCGGTATCGCCCCGGAGGACGTTGAGGAGGTCGCCACCGGAGTCAACCTGCCGGGCGCCGACCGCTCGATCGCCCGCCAGATCCTGATCGAGGCGGGCATCCCACCCAGCCGCGTCGCGTACACGGTGGATCGCGCGTGCTGCTCCTCGATGGCCGCCGTCAACATGGCTTCGCGTTCCATCCGCCTCGGAGAGGTCAGCGTGGCGGTGGCCGGCGGCGCCGAGAATATGAGCAAGGTGCCCTACTTCCTCACCGACTTTCGCTGGGGCCACCGGCTGGGCGACGTCCACCTGAAGGATCAGCTCGTCATCGCCTGCCCGATGACCGGCAAGCCGCGCGCGGTCCAGGCCGGCGATGAGGCGGTCGAGTTCGGGGTCACGCGCGAGGAGCAGGACCGTTGGGCGGTGCGCAGCAACGAGCTCTACTTCAAGGCCAAGGCGGCTTGCAGATTCAAGGACGAGCTGATGACCATCGACGTCCCGCAGGAACGAGGTGAACCGATTCACTTCGCGGACGACGAGTCGCCTCGGGCCGACGTGGCCCTGGAGAAGCTCGCAAGGCTGCCCCTGATATATGGCAGCCCGACGGTCACCGCCGGCAACGCTCCCGGCCTGAACACTGGCAGCTCAGCGATGGTGCTGATGTCACCGGAAGAGGCCGCGCGGCGGGGCATCAAGCCCCTGGCCACCCTCATCGGGTGGGCGATGGCCTCAGGTCACCCCGACAGGATCGCGTCAATCCCGGCCGAGTCGGCGCGACTTTCGCTGGCCAAGGTGGGCTTGACGATCGACGACATCGACCTGATCGAGATCAACGAGGCCTTCGCCGCCGTGCCGCTCGTCTCGACCCTGATCATGGCCGGCCGGGACCAGAAGAAGGCAGAGGAGATCCGCGCCAAGACCAATGTCAACGGGGGTGCGATAGCGATCGGCCATCCGACCGGCGCCACTGCCGCGCGGATGATCATGACCCTGATCTTCGAGCTACGCCGCCGTCGCGAAGCTGCCGGTGATTCGCGTCCTTACTACGGCCTCGCGACATTGTGCGGCGGCATCGGAGAAGGTGAAGCGGTCATCGTGAGAGTGGACGGATAGCGCTCAGATCACCGCGTCCGGCTGAAACGAGCCGAAGACCTTCCGCAGCGTCTCGCTGATCTCGCCGACCGTCGCGTAGACGCGGACCGCTTGGATGGTCGGCTCGATGACCGACCCGCCCTCTCGCGCTACGGACTCCAGCCGGTCCAGTGACTTTCGCACCGCATCGCCGTCGCGTGACCTGCGCAGGGCTTTCAGGCGAGCGACCTGCGCCGGCTCGATCCGAGGGTCGATGGCGAACGGGTCCGGTCCCCGCCCACCCTCCTCGACCACGAAGCAGTTGACGCCGACCATGCGCCGCTCGCCGCTGTCGATCTGCGTCTGAATCCTGTAGGCGGACTGGGCGATCTGCTCCTTGAACCATCCGGACTCGATGCATGCGAGCGCGCCGCCAAGCTCGGCGATCTTGTCCAGCTCGACACGCACGCGCTTTTCGATCTCCGACGTCAGAGACTCGATGGCATAGGAGCCGCCCAGCGGATCGATCACGTTGGTCAACCCGGTCTCCGCGAGGATGACCTGCTGGGTACGGAGGGCGAGCGTGGCAGCCGCTTCGGTCGGCACCCCGAGCGCCTCGTCGTAGGCGGAGGTGTGAAGTGTCTGCACACCACCAAGCACGGCGGCGAGGGCGTTGATGGTGACTCGAACCACGTTGACCAGCGGCTGCTGCGCGGTGAGGTTCGACCCTGCCGAGAAGGCGAAGATGCGGAGGGCGCGGCTGTCGGGGTTCTTGGCCCCAAAACGGTTGCCCATGATGTCGTCCCACACCTTTCGCGCGGCGCGGAACTTGGCCACCTCCTCGAGCAGCTCGAGGTCCGCGGTGAGAAAGGTGAACAGCGAAGGCGCGAAGTCGTCGACCGACAACCCACGCTCAACCGCCGCTTCGCAATACGCAATGCCGTTGGCAAAGGTGAACGCCAGCTCCTGAACCGCGCTCGCGCCCGCCTCGCGCATGTGGTACCCGCTCATGCTCAGGGGCGTCCAGCTCGGCAGGTGGCGCGCGCAGTACTCGATCACGTCCGCGGATATGCGCAGCCCGGCCCTGGGTGGATAGATCTGGGTGCCGCGGGCGATGTACTCCTTGAGGACGTCGTTCTGGATGAGGATCTTGACCGCGTTCGGATCGTGCCCATTCTTCTCGGCCAGCGCCACGTTCAGCGCGAGCCACAGGTGCCCGATGGAGTTTGCGGTGGTGCGAATCTGCCGGATGCCCTCGAGCGGGATGCCTTCGAATAGAACCTCCATGTCCGCCAGCGAGTCGATCGCGACTCCGACGCGGCCAACCTCGCCGAGCGCGTGAGGATGGTCGGAGTCGAGGCCGAGCTGGGTCGGCAGGTCGAGCGCGACCGAGAAACCGGTCTGTCCCTGGCGCAGCAGTTCCTTGAAACGCGCGTTCGTCTCTTCGGCTGAGCCGAAGCCCGCGTACTGGCCCATGATCCATGGGCGCTCGAGGTACATCCTTCTCGTGATGCCTCGTACGAATGGCGGCTCCCCGGGCGCGCCGGCGCCGGCGGCAGCCATCTCGGCCACGCCGTAAACGGGCTCAAGTGGAATGCCCGACCTCGTCTCAGCCATTCAAACCAACTCTAGTCTGCGCCCGATCCCTGGCGGACAGGATTGTCATGACAAACGGACGATCGTTTGCAGCTTCGAAGCGGACGCCTGCGGAAGTATGCTACCGCCCGACCTCATGGCGAGAACCCGCGTTGACCTGGGCCTGATGCTCGAGGGCCAGGAGGGCCTGACGTGGCGCAGGTGGCGGCGTCTGTGCGCCCTGGCGGAGGAGCTGCGCTTCGAGTCGATCTGGCGGAGCGACCACAACTATTCGGTGTTCGGCGTCACAGATCGCGACTGCATCGAAACATGGGAGTCGCTTGCACTGTGCGCGGAATGGACCGAGCACGTCGAGTTCGGAGCTCTGGTGTCGCCGATCACGTTTCGCGAACCGGGCATGCTCGCACGAATGGCCGCGACGGTGGACGACCTGGCGGGGGGACGGCTGGTGCTCGGCCTCGGCGCCGGGTGGTACGAGGCGGAGCATCGAGATTTCGGCATTCCGTATCCCGGCGTCGGTCGGCGGATGGACCTTCTCGAGCACGGGATCACGCGGATCCGGGAGGTCTGGAATCTCTCCCACCCGCGTCCGCCTCGAGGCTCGATCCCGATTCTCATCGGCGGCTCGGGCGAGCGGCGCCTGCTTGCGATCGTGGCTCGCGAGGCGGACGAATGGAACTATGGCCCACGCACGCCCGAGCAGTATGCCGCCAAGGCAACAGTGCTTGAGCAGCACTGCCGCTCGATCGACCGGGACCCGTCTACCATCCGCCGGTCCGTGATGTTCGGCTACCTGATCGGTAAGAATCGGGCGGAGGTGCTGGAGCGCGCGGAGGCGCTGAAATCGATCGTGCCGGACTACGGGGGGATGGAGCCGGCGCAGATCATCGAGGCGGCCTCGCCACGGACGCTGATCGGCACCCCCGACGAGATCGCCGAGCGGATGAGGCCCTACGTTGAGCTGGGCGTGACGAGGTTCATGATCCAGCACTTTCTGATGGATGACGACGAGGCCCTGAGGCTGCTCATCGGCGAGGTTGGTGCTCGACTGAACGCCTGAGCGCCGCCGACGCGTTGAACAGCATCAGCTCGTTGTTGCTCACCGTCACGAAGCGAATCCCTTGCTCGATCCAGAAATGGGCGGACTCGGCGTCTGGCACCCAGATACCGACCGCCACTCCTTGTTCTCCGGCGCGCACCACGATCTCAGTGATCGCCTCGAGTACCTTCGGATGGTCGAACTGGCCGGGCAGGCCAAGCGACGTAGAGAGGTCGTAAGGGCCGATGAAGATCACGTCGAGTCCGTCGATGTCGAGGATGCTGCCCAGGTCGGAGGTGGCCAGGCGCGCCTCGATCTGCAGGACCACCAGCGGCTGGAGCGCGTCCTTGGCGGTCAGGGTCGCGAACGGAATAGCCGAATAATGGAGCTGCCGCGTCGACGGAGACGATCCGCGGTCGCCGCCGGGCGGGAAGCGGGTAAGGCGAACCGCCGAGTTGCCCGCCTCGGCGGATGTGACGCCCGGCCACACGATGCCGGTGGCCCCAAGGTCCAGCGCCCTGCCGACGTCATGTGGAGCGCTCAAGGGCACCCGCACGAAGGGTGTCGTCTCGGAGGCGCCGGCCGCCCGGATGAGTTGCGGCAGCGTCTCGGCTCCAAAAGGCCCGTGCTCGAGATCGAGGATCACAAAATCCCATCCCGACCAACCGAGGATCTCGACCACCTCGGGGCTGGGCGTCTGGACCCAGGTGCCGTGGAGCACCTCTTGGTTGGCGAGAGCGTGCCTCAGCCGCTCCGGGTTCATGAACCGGGTGTTCGGTTGAGGAGGATCTTGATCGTGCCTGCCACGCAAACAGCCTCGTGCTGGTTGCGGATCTCGAACTCGAGGTCCGCCAGTCCGCGCGCATCGCCCTTGGGTTGAAGGGCGGCGATCTTTGCCGTGTAGGTGATGGTGTCTCCAAGCAGCACAGGGTTGATGAAGCGCACCCGATCGAAGCCGTACAGCGCGACCACCGCCTGGCCAGATATCGGTGCCAGGCCGGTCATCATCGAGATGAGCAGGAGACCATGGGCGATCCTGGTGCCGAAAGGGCCGGTGGCGGCAAACGCGGCGTCATTGTGAAGCGGACTCCAGTCGCCGCTGACGGCGCTGAAAAGCGCGAGGTCGGTCTCGGTGATGGTGCGTCCACGCGTGCCGGGGAACACATCACCGACGGCAAGTTGATCGAAGTATCGGTCGAGCATTTGCGATCCCCTCTGTCGCGCGCACGCCCGGGGCGCAATCCGGTGCGCCGGCAAATCATATACCGCGTCATAGGCGAAAAGGACGCCGTGGTTCTAACAAACGCTCGTTTGCCAATAGAATGCAGCGATGCGATTTCAGGGCCAGACCGCGATCGTCACTGGGGCCGGCAGAGGAATGGGTCGCGCGGTCGCCCTGGCACTCGGGTCGGAGGGCGCTCAGGTCGTGGTGGCTGAGCTGGATGGGTCCGCTGCGAATGATGTCGCGGCCGAGATCAAGGGCGGCGGCGGCCGATCGCTGGCGGTGGAGATGGACATCAGCAGCGTGCCCGACGTGCGCCTCCTTTTCGAAAAGGCGCTATCGGCATTCGGCGACGTGGACATTCTCGTCAACAACGCGGGCATCGGCATTGCCAAGCCGCTGGTCGATTACACCGAGGCGGACTGGGACCGGCAGCTCGGCGTAAACCTGAAGGGCATGTTCTTTGCCACCCAGGAGGCCGCTCGCGTGATGATCCCGAAGCGGCGCGGGAAGATCGTGAACTTCGCATCGACGGCCGCGTTCGTCTCGTCATCGACGCCCGAAACCGCGTACGACATCAGCAAGGGCGGCGTGAGGCAGCTCACTGTTTCGGTGGCGGCCGAGCTGGCGCCCCATCACATCAACGTCAACGCGGTGGCCCCGGGCACGATCCTCACCGACCTGACCCTTCGGGTCCTCGACACCGAGGAGAAGATGGCGCGGGCGTCGGCCAAGATCCCGCTCGGGCGCCTCGGAAAGCCTGAAGACATGGTCGGTCCTGTCCTTTTCCTCTGCTCGGAAGAGGCCGACTATGTGACCGGGCACGTGCTCGTAGTCGACGGCGGATGGCTCCTGTTCTGAGCGCAACGGAGGCCGGCGCCGCACCGCGCGCGCTTTTCGGTCTGCGTGGTCGGGTGTGGCTGATGACCTTCGGTCACCTGGTGATCGATTCGAACGCAGCGCTTCTCTTCGCACTTCTCCCGCTGTTCGTCGGCCGCCTCCACATCAATTTCGCCCAGGCCGGAGCCCTGGCCACCGTGCTGCTGACCACGTCGAGCGTGACCCAGCCTGCGTTCGGGTTGGTCCAGGACCGCCACCCTCGCCTTCCCCTCTCCAGCGCCGGCCTGCTGGTCGCCGGCCTGGCCATGGGGATCACGGGGTTCGTCGCCACCTACGCGCAGATGCTCGCGATCGTGGTCGTCGCAGGCGTCGGAGTAGCTGCGTTTCATCCGCAGGCTGTGGCGCAGGCCGGCCGCGCGAGCGCGCGGAACCAGGCGTGGGGCATCGCCATCTTCTTCACGGGTGGATCGACCGGAACGGGCATCATGTCCCTGGTCATCGTGCCGCTGGTCGCCGCGTTCGGCCCGCGAGCGACCCTGGTCGCGCTCATCCCGGCGGCTTTCGCCGCGGCCCTCTTCTGGCGCGCGTACTCATCGTGGCTCCAACCGGTGCGCGTCAAGCGCTCAGAGACCGCCGGCGCTTCCGTGCGTGCGGTCGCCCTGCCGCTGTCGATGCTGCTCGTCGTCTCGATCCTCAGGTCGGCGGTGATGACCGCATACCTCACCTTCCTGCCCACCCTCGTCGTCGTGAGGACCGGAAGCCTCGGACTCGGGGCGGCGGCGCTGGCGGTCTTTCTTTTCGCGGGCTCTGCCGGCGCGCTGGTCGGCGGCGCGGCCGCGCACCGGTTCGGCAGCGAGCCCGTGGTCGTCGTCTCGCTCGTCACCGGCATGCTCGGGCTCCTGCCGGTGCCCTGGTTGCCGGTACACGTCCTGGTGCCCTGGATGTTCGTTGCAGGGGTGCTCATGTTCGCGTCGGAGGCACAGGTGACCTCGCTGGCGCAGCGCCTGCTGCCGGCTTTCGTCGGCGTGGCGTCGAGCCTGATGATGGGCGTCGGGCTCGGCATCGGCAACGTGGGTGCAATCTTCACCGGAGCGCTGGCGGACGCGAAGGGCATCCAGTTCGCCCTGACCGCGACGACTCTCGTCATGGCAGGCGCGATCGCCGCCGCCTGTGTTTTCGTCGTTTCGGTGCGCGGCCGCCCGTCGCGCGCGTACGAGGAGGCGTGACCACGATGAGGTTTGGTATCGGCATGTACAGCGCGCAGCGCCCGCCAGGCTCCGAGCGCTCGTACCGCGACCTTTACGACGACATGATTCGCGAGGCGAAACTGGCCGAGGAGGTCGGACTCGACTCCTTCTGGATCGCCGAGCACCATTTCGCCGAGGACGGCTATGCGCCCTCCGTGATCCCGATCTGCTCAGCCGTCCTCGCCGCCACGACCCGACTGGTCGCCGGCACCGCGGTGATCATCGCGTCCTTCTACAACCCCATGCGCCTGGCGGAAGACGCCATCGCGCTCGATCTACTAAGCGGCGGGCGATTCATCCTCGGACTCGGGACGGGTTACCGGCCGGAGGAGTTCGCGGGCATGGGGATCGCGCCGGAGACCGACGAGGCGCGGCTGGACGAGATCGTCGAGATCCTTGAGAAGGCGTTCTCGGGCGCGCCGTTCTCGCATTCGGGCACGTATTACGAGATCCCGCGCTTGACGGTGACGCCTGCTCCCTTCACGCCGGGCGGCCCGCCAATGCTATTGGCGGGCGACGGCGTGGTCGATCGCGATGCGGTACGCGCGGCCGAACGCGGGAAGCCCTACATGATCGACCCGTCCCTCCCCCTCGAGGAAACGTCCCGGCTGGTCGCGCTCTTCGACTCGGCCTACAAGGGCGATCGGATTTTGGATCTTCCGTTCTTCAACTACGGTTTCGTCAGCGACGACTCCGACCCGTGGGAGGAGATGGAGGCCGGCTTCACCTACCTGAGGCAGACCTACGACCGCTGGGCCGGTCGCGCCGTCCGCGAGGTGCGCCGTGAGAACCACCGCCTGATCCTCGGGAGCAAGGAGCAGGTCACCCAGCAAGTGCTCGAGTATCACCGGATGTTCGGCGACCGGCTCCATTTCATCATGCGTCTCGACTACCCGGGCCAGGACCCGGAGCGGTCGGACCGCGCGGTGCGGGCGTGGGGCGAGGTCGCCGAATCCGTGCGGCGCGAGCTCGCGGCCCGGCGGTGACCGTCAGGGTCCTCGAGACTATCGACACCCACACACTGGGCGAGCCGACCCGCATCGTGCTGGGCGGTTTTCCGGCGTTGCGCGGGCGCACGCTCAAGGACCGCTCGCTCGACCTGCTGCGCCGCCATGGCGAACTGAGGCAGTCCCTGATGTGGGAGCCGCGCGGTCACGCGTTGATGTTCGGCGCGGTCGTCGTGTCGCCCGTACGTCCTGAGGCGGACCTCGGCCTGGTCTTTATGGACGGTGGAGGCGCGGTGGAGATGTGCGTGCACGGCACGATCGGAGCGGCGACCGCGCTGGTCGAAACCGGCCGCCTGAAGCCTGGCCGCGACGGCATCCTGAAGGTAGACACGCCGGCGGGCCTGGTGAGAGTCCGCGTGGTCAGGTCGAAGGGGCGCGTCGAATCGGTCGAGCTCGAGGGCGTGCCGAGCCGTAGTGTCGCAACGGGCTTGAGCGCCCGCGCCGCGAACCGCGACGTCCCCTACGACCTGGCGTATGGCGGCAACCTGATCGCCATCGCCCGCGGAGCCGACGTCGGGATCAAGGTGCGCGCCTCGTCTTTCCGGCCGCTGGTCGAAGCCGGGATGGAGCTGAAGACTCAGGCGCAGGCCGCCTGGGTTTCAACGCGGGGCCGGCTCGGTCCATGGAGCGAGGTCGTGTCGGCGCTGATCTACGAAAGGCTGGGACCAGGGCGGTATCGGGACCTCGTGGTGTTTCGCGACCATTCCGTCGACCGCTCGCCATGCGGTTCCTGTTTTTCTGCGTTGATGGCCCAGCTTCACGCGACACGACGACTGAAGCTCGGACAGCGGGTGCGGTGCGAAAACCTTCTCGGCCTGGCATTCGAGGGTCGCCTGGTCGAGCGGGGTGGCGAGCTGATACCGCAGCTCGCGGGCTGGGCCTTCATCACCGGTGAGCACCGCTTCCGCATCGATTCGCGGGATCCGCTGGGTCACGGGTTTCAGCTCGCGTGAAACAGCACAGGCTCAAGGTGGGAGTCGTCCTACCGACCTATCGCCGGCTCGCCACGGCCGACAACATCCGCGCGGCGACGGCGCTCAGCGAGAAGCTGGGTTTCGACTCGATCTGGGTGACCGACCACGTGGTCGTCCCGGCGGAGAGCGCCGAAGCGTTTGGATCGACGTTCTTCGAAGCGGTGACCGTGATGTCGTACGTGGCCGCGATCACGAGTCGTGTCCAGGTGGGCGCCGCGATCCTGATCGTCCCTTATCGTCACCCGCTTGTCCTGGCCAAGATGCTGGCCACCGCGGATGAGCTCTCGGGTGGACGGATGATCCTCGGCGCGGGGCTCGGTTGGCTCGAGAGCGAGTCGCGGCTGCTCGGCGTGCCGCACCGCCGCCGGGCGCGAATCGCCGACGAGAGCCTGGCCGCGATACGTGCCTGCTGGGATGCCGACGAGCCGGCCTTCCACGGCGAGATATACGACTTCGAGCATTTTCATTTCGCGCCGAGGCCGTACCGGAACCGGCGCCTGCCGATCCTGGTCGGAGGTGCGTCGAGCGCTGCGCTGCGCCGGGCCGCACGCTTTGGCGACGGGTGGATCGGTGACGGCCAGACGTTCGAAGAGCTCGAGGTCGGCTTGGGGCAGCTGGCGCGCGAGCTCGAGGCCCACGGCCGCACCCTGGGCGAAATGGAAATAGCGATGCGGACGGGCCTCCAGGTCGCTGCAGACCGAGAGGCCGTGACCGAGTCGCCTTCGGAGAAGGGATGGAAGAGCGGAGAGTTCGTGACCGCCGGCCGGACGCCGTTTCGAGGCCTGCGCCAGGAGGTAGTGTCGGATTTCAGGCGGGCCGCTGCGCTTGGAGTCGGTCATCTCATCTTCGAGTTTCCGGTGTCGCGCGGGGAGGAGTCGATGGACCTGTTCGAGGCTCTTGCAAGCATCCGCGAAGAGGCGGGTGTATGAGCATCAGGCACTTCACGCGAGAGGAGATCTGGGCTGTCGATCCGGTCCGGGTGGCGGATGCAATGGCCGCGGCCCTGGCAATGGTGTCACGTGGCGCGGCGGTCGCGCCCGTGCGTGCCCATATCGACTTCGGGCGCGGGGCGGGGACGTTCCTCATCTCCGGCGCGCTAACCGATCTGGACCTCTTGAGCGTCAAGGTCATCAATGTCCGGCCCTCAAACCCCTCGCACGGCCTGGAGCGATTGCAGGGCTTCATCACGGTGTTCGAATCGAGCACCGGCAGACCGCTTGCCACGCTCGATGCGCAGGCAGCCACCGAGGCACGCACCGCGGCGTGCAGCGCCGTGTCGCTTCGCCTCATGGCCCGGGGAGACGCGACCACGCTCACAGTGTTCGGGACCGGGCCGCAGGCGGCCGCTCACCTGCGCGCGCTCAGCGCCGAGCGCCATTTCGAGGAGATCCGCATAGTGGGCCGAGATCCTCGATCGGCCGGGGCCCTGGCCTCGGCGCACCCGGGCGCACGGGCGATGACGGCCACCGAGGCTCTGCGCGGCGCGCACGTCGTCGTGACCGCGACGAACTCGGCGTCTCCGCTGTTCGGCGCGATGGACGTGGACGAGGGCACGCACCTCGCGTTGGTCGGCAGCGGCAGCCATTCGGCTCGAGAGGTCGAGCCCGAGCTGCTGGGACGCGCCTCCGCGATCCGCGTCGACCACCGGCCGTCCTGCCTGTCGGAATCGGGTGAGATCGTCGGAGCCCTGGAGGCCGGGATGATCAAGGCCGACGACGTGCGCGAGCTGGGCGAGGTCGTTCTCGGCACAGCCCCCGGACGCGGAGGAAAGGGCGATATCACCGTCTACAAGTCGGTCGGCAACGGCACGCAGGACGCCGCCCTGGCGGCGCTCCTCCTGGGCATGAACACCCGATGACGCTTCGCATCGGGCTTGGCGTGTTCGGGATGCAGTCGGTGCCGCAGCGGCCCGACCACCACGTAAAGCTCTACCGCGACCTTCTGGAGGACGCTGAGCTCGCCGAATCGATCGGCTTCGACTCCATCTGGCTCTCGGAGCACCACTTCTGGTTCGACGGCTACTGCCCGGCGGACCTTGCTGCCGCTGGGGCAATTCTGGGCCGGACGACGACGCTCGGCGTGGGCACGGCGGTGATGCTGCTGCCCATGCACTCGGTGGAGAAGGTCGCGGACGACGCCGCCGTGATCAGCCGGCTCGGTGAAGGCCGCCTGTCGCTTGGCGTGGCGCTTGGTTACCGCGACCCCGAGTTTGACGGGTTTGGCATCCGGCGCAAGGACCGCGGGAAGTTGATGGACGCGATGCTGCCGCGACTCGCCGAGTCCTGCCGCCAGGCAGAGCCGCCCGTTCCCATCTACGTCGGCGTCGCGACCTCAATCGCAGCTCAGCGCGCCGCTCGTCTCGGTCTTCCGCTGTTCGCCGACTCGACGATGACCGTGACGGAGCTCCGCGAGATGCTCAACGGATACAACGCTGGCGCGCGTGCGGCCGGCGTCACGCCGCCCGCGCTGCATGCGCTCCAGCGCGACGTGTTCGTCACCGACGACCGCGAACGCGATTGGTCGATGCTGCTCCCCGAGCTGCGCTACATGCGACGCCAGTACGGCGGGTGGTCGTTTCCCCAGGAGGAAGGCGAGACCACGCCGGCCTATCTCCAGCGTCTCGAGGCGGACATCGAGGCCAAGTTGAAGAACCTCATCATGGGCGACGCCGACTACGTGGCTGCGCGCCTGCGAGAGTTCGAAGCTCTTGGCTTCGGCCTCATCGTCTGCCGGAGCCAGTTCGGCAACCTGCCCCGGGAGAGCCTGCACAGGGCCATCCGCGGGCTGGGCAAGGTGCGCGCCCAGGTGTCGACATGAGGCTTGGGCTCGGTCCGGTCGGCCTGAAGTCTGCGACCCGCTCAAGTCTTGAACGCCTCGCCTCGCAGGCGCTGGCGGCGTCATTCGATTCCGTCTGGGTCGAGGAGTCGCGGGCCGAGGGCGCCGGCGGCGGCCTTGCCGCAGCCGCGATGCTTGCGCAGTCCACGCCGTTACGTGTCGGAGCAGCGGTCGACACCGGCCTTTACCACCCGCTGCACCTGGCGGAGGACATCGCCGTCGCGGACCTGGCCTGCCAGGGTCGCATCGAGGTTCTCCTGCGGCTGTCGAGCGCCGCCACCGAGAAGTACGCGGCACCTGTTTCGCGGGCTGCGCTCGAGGAGCACGTCACGGTGCTGGGGCGGGCGCTGAGCGGCGCTCATATCCAGTGGAACGGCAAGCACCTTCGAGTCCCGGGCCGCCTCGAAGCCAACCAGCCGGCGCCCCAACGCCTCGCCCTCAATCCACGACCGGCACAGCCGGTGGTTCCGGTGTGGGTCGAAGCGGTCGAGCCGTGGATGGCAGAGCTTGCACGGACCCTGGGCTTCGGCGTGGCCGTGCGATGGGGCACGGAAGCGGACGTGCCGTCGCCCACCGGCCGCTGGCCCGGCATGGTGCTGTGCTCAGGGGACGCTCAAGCGGCCCCGCTTCTGGCCGCGGCGGGCGAGCATGCCGGGTACTTCCTGGTCGCCGCGACCACCGCGGAACAGGTCGCGGCCGCCGGTCGCCGGCTCGCCGGACCGCTGCGCATGCCCGGCTTCCCGGCGTGGGTCAACTCCGGCGAGTAAAACGAGCGTTCGTTTGTCACAAATGCCTGTGCTATCGTGACCCGGGATGAGAGCCGCGAACGACGTCGTCCTGTACACCCTGAACAACGGAACGACCGACCCGACTTGACAGGAATGCTGCAGGGTGAGGGAGTTTCTCTCACAGAACTCGGTCGAGTTCGAGGATCGGAACATCGCGAAAGAGCCGCACTGGCGCAAAGAGGTCCTGGAGCTGACCGGGGAGATCGTCGTGCCCGTGCTGGTGGTCAACGGCAAGCAGGTCATCGGCCTCGACGAGGACCGCATGGCGGCGGCCATCGGGCTGGAGCACAATGCGGCGTCCAGCAACCGCGACGGTCTCGAAGCGCCCGCAGGGCTGCTCGGCCTGCCCGAACATTCGGACGATCCGATCGTGGAGCAGCTGACACACTTCGTGCACAGGCTCCAGCGCGAGATGGAGTTCAACGCGCTGAAGGAAGGCTCGCCTTATCGCGATGGCCAGCACGACGGCATGCGATTTGCGCGCGACGCCATCCTTCGCATGCTCACCGGCACGTACGAGCCGGAGAAGATGGTGATCGAGCGCGACGGCGGCCACTCGGCCTGACCGCGCCCAAGCGATGAAGAAAGCGGCGCCCGCCGCTCAGGCGCAGCTCGGCGGCCAGGCTACTGCTTCCATGCCGCCGATGGTCCGGTACCTGGACGAGGACGGCGAGCTGCTGATCGAGCAGCCGATGAGCGACGAGCTGGCGCTGGAAGGCTATCGGGTAATGCTCAGGGGCAGGCGTTTCGACGAGCGCTCCGTCAGCCTTCAGCGGCAGGGCCGCATGGTCACCCTCGCGCCAGGCATCGGCCAGGAGGCGGCTACTGTCGGCGCCGCGATGGCGATCGACGCGAAGACCGACTGGTTCGTGCCGCAGTACCGAGAGTTGGCGGGCCAGCTGTGGCACGGCTACCCGCTCACCATGGCGTTCTTGTGGCACGTCGGCCATCCGATCGCATTCCAGATCCCGGGCGACCTCAAGATGCTGCCGTTCCAGGCCGCGATCGCAGGTCAGCTTCCGCAGGCGGTCGGCTTGGCGTGGGGCATGAAGCTCAAGAAGGATCCCGGCGTTGTGCTGGCCATCTTCGGGGACGGAGGCACCTCGCAAGGCGATTTCCACGAGGCCGCCAACCTGGCCGGGGTGATGAAGGCTCCCATCATCTTTCTCTGCCAGAACAACAGCTGGGCGATCTCCACTTCCATCGCGCAGCAGACCGCCGCAGAGACGCTGGCCCAGAAAGCCATCGCTTACGGCTTTCCAGGCGTCCAATGCGACGGCAACGACCTGTTCGCCGTGTATGCGACGGTGCGCGAGGCGGCGCGGCGCGCGCGTGAGGGGATGGGTCCGACACTGGTCGAGGCGGTCACGTACCGGCTTGGACTTCACACCACTGCCGACGACCCGACCCGCTACGAGCCTCGAGAGCTGCACGACCTGTGGATCAACCGCGACCCGCTGCGGCGCATGCAGCTCCACCTGGTGTCGCGCGGCGTCGTCGACAAGGCGGGCCTGGAACGGATCGAGGACGAGGTGAAGGAAGAGCTGCGCGTCTCCTGGGAGGAGGCTCAAAAGGAACCCGCACCAGACCCCAAGTTCTATTTCGGGCAGGTACACGCGGACGAGTCGCCCCGGCTGCGCGCCCAACTCTCGAGGCTCGACAAGGACGCCCGTGGCTGAGCTCACGGTCGTCGAAGCGGTCAACCAGGCCCTCGCCCTCGAGATGGCGCGCGACGAACGCGTGCTCGTGTTCGGCGAGGACGTGGGCAAGAGCGGCGGTGTCTTTCGTGCCACCGACGGCCTGTACGGAAAGTTCGGAGCCGACCGCGTCATCGACACGCCTCTGGCCGAGGGCGTGATCATGGGCGCGGCTATCGGGCTGGCGCTCGCCGGCTGGGTGCCGGTGGCCGAGATCCAGTTCCTCGGCTTTGCGCACAACGGTTTCAACCAGGTGGTCGACCAGCTCGCGCGCGTCCGCTACCGGTCGGCGGGCCGCTTCTCCGCCCAGGTCACGATCCGCGCCCCGTACGGTGGCGGCGTGCGCGCGCCTGAGCTCCATTCCGACGGCTTCGAGGCGCACTTCGCTCACGCCCCGGGTCTCAAGGTGGTGGCGCCTGCAACACCTCGTGACATCAAAGGGCTCCTGCTGGCGTCGATCCGAGATCCCGATCCGGTCCTATTCCTCGAGCCTCTTCGCGGCTACCGCCAGGTCAAGGGCGAGGTGCCGGACGGCGACTACGTGGTCGAGATCGGGAAGGCCCGCGTGGCGCGCGAAGGCAGCGATGTGACGCTCGTGGCCTGGAGCGGCGCCGTGCAGGTCGCGCTCCAGGCTGCCGAGGATGCGCAGGCCCAGGGCATCTCGGTCGAGGTGATCGACCTGCGCACCCTCGTCCCGCTCGACGCGGCCACCCTCGCCGCCTCGGTCACGAAGACGGGCCGGGCGGTCGTCCTGCAGGAGGCGGCCCTCACCGCGGGGTTCGGCGCCGAGGTCGTGGCCACGATCCAGGAGGAGGCGTTCTTCTCGCTGCAGGCGCCGATCCGCCGGGTCGCCTCGCCGGACGTGCCGTACCCGGTCCAGATGCTGGAGGAGCAGTACATACCGAACCCCGAGCGCGTGCTCGAGGCGATCGTCGCGACCACGCGGGATTAGCGGGTGGCCAGGTATGAGTTCCGTCTGCCCGACATCGGGGAAGGATTGGCCGAGGCGGAGGTCGCGCGGTGGCTGGTTTCGGTGGGAGATGACGTCGCCGAGGACCAGCCGGTGGTCGAGATGATGACCGACAAGGCCAGCGTGGAGCTGCCGGCGCCGGGCGCCGGCGTCATCGTCGAGCAGCGCGCCGCAGAGGGCGAAACCGTCAAGACCGGGTCGGTCCTGTACGTGCTCGAGACCGAGGCGAAGATCGGCGCGTCCGATCACGCGCCCGCGGCCCAGGTCGAGGAAAGGGCTGCGGCCGCGCCGTCCGCCTCCGGAGACGCCGCCGGCATCCTGGCGCCGCCCGCGGTGCGCAAGCTGGCGCGAGAGATGGGCGTCGATCTTGGGCACGTGAAGGGTTCCGGGCCGGGCGGGCGCATCAGCGCCGAGGACGTCAAACGCCACGCCTCCGGTGCGTCGCCATCGGCCCCGGCGGCCCCGGCGGCCCCTTCGGCCGCGCCGGCGATGGCGGGCCAGCGCATCAAGCTCCGTGGGGTCCAGAAGCGGATGTCCGAGACGATGGCCCTTTCCGCGCGGACGATCCCCCATGTCACGGGCTTCCACGAGCTGGATGCCGGCGCCTTCGCCGAGCTGGCGTCGCGGATGCGCCGCGAGGCGGAGAAGCGCGGAACGCGCTTTCCTTTCGACACACTGCTCGTGCGGGCGGCAGCGATGGCGCTGCGACGTCACCCGGCCTTCAACTCCTCGCTCGACGTCGAAAGCGGCGAGATCGTACAGCACGACGACGTCAACGTGGGCGTGGCGACCGCGACGCCCGACGGCTTGATCGTTCCGGTTGTGAAGCGCGCGGATACGCTCGACATCGCCTCGCTCGCCGCCGAACTTGACCGCATCACGGGAGCCGCGCGCGAGGGCAAGGTGGCGGTCCACGACCTGCTGGACGGCACTTTCACCATCAGCAACACGGGAGCGTGGCGGGGCGGCTTCGGAACCTCGCTGATACCGCTCCCGCAGGTCGCGATGGTCGCGTTCGGCAGGATCGAGGACAAGGCCGTCGTCCGCGATGGCGCCGTCGTAGCACGGCCGGTGATGCCGATGTCCGTGACGTTCGACCATCGAGTGATCGACGGCGAGGCCGGTCTGACGTTCGCGCTCACGCTGCGCACTCTGATCGAAGATCCTTCGCAGCTCGAGCCGAGCTCGTAGATGGTCGCCGGAGATCAGAGCGATCCGGCCGACGTCCTGATCCTGGGAGGCGGCCCCGGCGGTTACGTGGCGGCGCTACGCGCGCAGCAGCTGGGCCGCTCGGTGACGCTGATCGAGCGCGGACGCGTCGGCGGCGTCTGCCTCAACGAAGGATGCATCCCGAGCAAGCACCTATCGCGTTTCGCGGCGGCCAGGTCCGCAGCGGAGGCGTTCGCAGCATCGGGCATGCCCCCGTTTTCGGGGCGGCCGGACATGATTTTGTTCCAGAAGAGCCGCGCGGCCGCGGTCGACACCCTGGTCAAGGGGGTCTCATCGCTCCTGCAGGGCGCCGGGGTCAAGGTCGTCGAGGGCAGCGCGAGGTTCGTCGGACGCACGCGCGTGTGCGTCGAGATCGGCGAGGAGTCGGTGCGTTACTTCGACTTCAAGGACGTGGTCATCGCGACCGGTTCCAGGGCCGCTGGAGGCGATGCGTCGACGGTCGAGCCGAGCCGCGCCCTGGAGTGGGATTCGATCCCGGCCACGCTCCTGGTCATCGGCGACGACTACATCGCCCTGGAAATCGCGGTCGCCTACGCCAGGCTGGGCAGCCAGGTCACCCTGGCCGCGCCGGGCGATCGGCTCCTGCCCGATTTTGACCGCGACCTGTCCACCGCCGCGCTGCGAGGCGCGCGGTCAGCGGGAGTCGAGGTGGCGCTGTCGTCGGGTCCGACCCTTGGGAACTGGGAGCGTGCGGTCGCGTCCGGTGACCGTCGGCCGAACCTCGACCACCTCGACCTTCGCGCGGCCGGCATCGCCGCGCCGGACGGCAAGCTCAACGTCGACGCGCAGCTTCGCCTCGACCGCCACGTCTTCGCGATCGGCGATGTCACCGCCGGTCTTCCGCTCGCGCATCGCGCGATGGCGCAGGGCAGGGCGGCGGGTGACGTGCTCGGCGGCAAACCAGCTGCCTTCGACAGTCGCGCGATTCCCCGCACGGTATTCGCGGCGCCCGAGTTGGCCGCGGTCGGCATGACCGAGGACGAGGCGCTTGCCGCCGGTATATCGGTTTCCATCGGCCGGTTCCCGCTCGGTGCGTTGGGACGCGCCGTCATCGAGTCGGCCACGGCCGGGTTCGCGAAGCTCGTGTTCGCCCAGGACGGCGGGGCTGTGCTGGGCGCGCATCTCGCCGGACCGCGCGCGACCGAGCTGGTCGCCGAGATGGCGCTAGCGATCGAGATGGGCGCCACCTCTGAGGACCTTGCGCTCACCGTGCACGCCCACCCGACGTTCGCAGAAGCGCTCATGGAGGCTGCGGAGGTGAGCCTGGGCCGGCCGATTCACGTCCGGGGCGCGGCCAAGCGTTGATCACCCGCACGTTCTTCGCCGCGCGGCGGGCCGACATGAACACCGAGCAATGCCTCGCCCACTGGCGAGCCCACCACTCGTCGATCGGCGCCCGGCTCCCCGGCGTCCGCGGCTACGTGCAGAACCACGGCATCCTGGCAGATGGTCGGTTCCTGCTCCCGTACCCGGGGTTCGACATCATGCCCGAACTGGAGTGGGACGACCTCGCCGCGATGGATGCAGCGATCGACTCTCCGGTCCACGAGAAAGATTCCATCGACGACGAGGAGAGGTTCATCGACACCAAGCGAACCGGGTACTCGGTGTCCAACCGCCACGTGCTCGTCGATGGTCCTACTCCAGAAGGCGCCGTCAAACTGATCACCGTCCTGCGGCGGTCGCCGAACGTGTTGGCCGGGAGGCTGGCCGACGCCTTGACGGGCGGATACGCGTCGGCGGTGAAGCCGGCCAACCCACTGCGGCACGAGGTGCTCATCGGGCTGCCGGACCGCGAGGGGCGGCCGTCGTTCGCCGCGCAGGCGATCGACATCATTTGGTTCGCCAACCCGGAGGATGTGCTGGCCTGGACGGCATCGGAGAGCGCCGACAGGGCCGCCTGGCACCTGGCCGGCGTCGCCTTCGGCTCCGAGCGGCTGATCGCCCGCCCTCATCGGGTGGTGTAGTGCGGTTCGGAGTCGGCGACTTCAGCGGGCAGCGTCCGCCCGCCTCGAGGGTGACACACCGCCAGCTTTACGCCGAGCTGGTCGACCAGGCCCAGTCGATCGACAAAGGTGGGCTCGACTCGATGTGGGTCTCCGAGCACCACTTCGCTGAGGACGGGTACATGCCTGCGGTCCTGCCCATCGCGGCCGCCTTGCTGGCTCGCACACGGCGAATCACGGTTGCTACCGACCGTCTAGCAGTGTCGCTTCACGATCCGATTCGGCTGGCCGAGGACGCGATCGCGCTCGATCTGCTGAGTGGCGGCCGCTTCGTCCTCGGCCTTTCGCTCTGCTACCGGCACCAGGAGTTCGACGGATTTGGAGTCGACGCCAAGACGGATGTCCTCCGGTTGGAATCGACCGTCCCGATCCTGCGCGCCGCTTTCGCAGGGACGACTGCCAGAGTCGGTGATCGCGACGTGATCATCACCCCGGCGCCATCGACCCGACACGGCCCTCCGCTCATGATCGCCGCCGACGGTGATTCCGGCGCCGAACGCGCCGCCCGGCTGGCGGACATGATGATGGTCGACCCGACCGAGCCCTGGGACGTGCTGGACGCCGCCGTGGAAGCGTTCGACCGCATGCGTGGGAACTCCACCGGCCCTCTCGTTCTATTCACGTACGGCGCCCTCTCCGAGCAAGGCGCAGGGCCGGCCTGGGCGGAGGTCGCGGATGGCTTCGAGTACATGCGGCACAACTACGATCGGTGGATGGGCCGCCCGCCCACCCACGAGCTGCCGCCGAAGCACTACAGGCTTTTGCTGGGGACACCTCGCGACGTTGCCGAGCAGGCCAGCGAGTACCTCCGCCGCTATGGCGATCGAGTCGAGCTCGTTCTCCGTTGCAACTATCCCGGGATGGCTGCGCTGGCGGTGGAGCGCCAGATTGCGCTTTGGGCGCAAGCGGCTCACGAGGTGAAGCTCCTTACGAACTAGTGCGCGTTCGTTTAAACCTTGACACCGAGATCGTTCTGGTTATTCTTACCCCAAAGTCCACGCCTTGAATGGGCTGTTGAGAGGGAGGCCAAGAATGCCGATTGACGAAGAAGCTGCGCTAGCTCCGCCCGGAACTGCGAACCTCCCGACGAGGAGATCGCTGCTCAAGCTCGGCGGCTCGGCCGCCCTTGGCCTGGGTGCGTTTGCGATCGCGGCGTGTGAGACGTCCAGCTCCAACTCGTCTCCCGGCACGACTGCGAGCGCGGCCGGCGGAACTTCGATTCTTGACAAATGGCTCTCGACCAAGAAGGCCAAGCTCGGCGTCGACCTGACCTTCCCGCCGATCCAGTTCAAGGACTCGAACGGTAAGCCGACCGGCTACCAGATGGAGCTCACCGCCCAGATGATGTCGGACCTGGGCGTGACCCCGGAATACGTCGAGATCCCGTTCGGCCAGCTGTTCGCCGGCCTTGTCGCGGGCAAGTTCGACATGATGGGGATATCGGCCACCATCCTTCCGAGCCGCGCCATCCAGGGCCTGTTCTCCAACTTCCCGGTCTTCTACGAGTCGATCGTCATGCTGCTGAAGCCTGGCTCGACCGTGACGAGCTCAAGTCAGCTCAACAAGTCAGGCGTCACGCTGGCGCTGCTGCAGGGTAGCTCCCAGGAGTTCAGCAGCCACGCCCTATTCCCGAGCGCCAGCTACGCGCCGTTCGCGGCCATTGCCGACGCGGTCAACGACGTTGCGACCGGGCGCGCGGACGCGGTCGTGCTCTCGGAGTTCGACGTCGACAGCTCCCTGACCGCCCACCCCGACCTGAAGCTCTTGTCCGGGCCGCCGCTGTGGGTGGACGCCAACACCTACTTGATGCCCCTCGGCGACTACAAGCTGCAGGCGTGGGTCAACAACTGGCTCCGGTACAACGCCACCCACCAGGCCCTGGTGGCGGGCTGGAAGAAGTGGCTGGGTCCGGGACTGAAGAAGTACAACCTCATCACCTACGGCGTGGGCCCCGGGACCGAGCCGGAGCTGGTCACGCCCTGATCGAGTAATGGCGGCTGAGGCCGGCGTGAGCGCGCCGGCCTCCCGCGCGGCCGGGCGGCCTCGGTGATCTTCCTCGACTACACCCTCGACTGGTCGGTCGTCACCGATCGCTGGCATCAGTTCGTCGCCGGCGCGTGGGTGGACCTGTGGGTCGCGGTCATCGGATTCGCCCTTGCTTGCGCCCTGGGGCTGGGCAACGCGCTGCTGCGCACGTCTGGCGCGCGCATCTTCACCGTCCCCGCGTTCCTCTACGTGCAGGTGATGCGGGGCGTGCCGTTGTACGTGATGGTGGTGTGGGTCTACTTCGGCATCGCGAACGTGATCGGAGTGAATTTCACGGCGTTTCAGGCCGCGGTCATCGCCCTGGCACTGACGGGCTCGGGCTACACGACCGAGATCTTTCGCGCCGGTCTCAATGCTGTCGACAAAGGGCAGATGGAGGCCGCACGCTCCATCGGCCTCAGCCGAGCTCGAACCTACACCCACGTGATCCTGCCACAGGCATTTCGCATCGTCGTGCCCCCGCTCGGAAACACCTTCATCGGACTGCTCAAGGGCGCCACGATCATGGCGGTGATCGCAGTTCCAGACATGGTGTTCCTCGCCAACGAGCTGAACGTCACGCTGTTCAGACCGTTCGAGGTGTTCACCGCGGTCGCTGTGATCTTGATCGTGATGGTGCTGTTCTTCTCGGCCCTCGTCTACCTTCTCGAGCGAAGGCTGCGCACCGCATGACCGCCTTGTTCCTGACCTATTCGTACGACTGGAGCGTGATCCCGAAGTCGATCGCCTTCTTCGAGATCGGCCTTGCGGTGACCGTGCGGATCGCGCTGCTCTCGGTGGCGTTTTCGCTGGTCCTCGGGCTGCTGGTCGCCTTGGTCCGGATGACACCCGGGCCGATCGGTGTGATCGGCTTCATTTACGTCCAGGTTTTTCGCGCCCTGTCGCTCTACGTGTACATCCTCTTCATCTATTTCGGGATCGCGGCCGTGTTTCACCTCGACTTCGACCCGATCACAGCAGGAGTCATCGCGCTGACCCTGCTGAACAGTGCGTACATGTCGGAGATCTATCGCGCGGCAATCCAGGCCATCGACCCGGGCCAGCGCGAAGCGGCGCGCAGCCTCGGGCTTGGGAGCATCGGCACGTTTGTCAACGTGGTGTTCCCCCAGGCGTGGCGGATCGCGATCCCCTCGCTGGTGAACCAGTTCACGGACATAATCAAGGACTCTTCCATCGTCGCCTTGATCGGTGCTCCGGACCTGATGTACCAGACCACCGAGCGCGTGAGCTTCTACCAGCGGCCCTTTGAGTTCTACACGACCGTGGCGGGCATCTACCTGGTGCTGGTCGTGATCGTGGCCCAGCTGGCGACGCACCTCGAGAAGCGGCTCCAGCGGCACCTCGTCTGAGGCGCCGGGCCTAGACCACGGGGCGGCGGACCAGGTCTTTGAGGAGGTCGACCTCCCCGAGGTGCCGGTGCAGGTGCGTGACCGACACGGACGTCAGGAAGATCCACACCGGCAGTCCGCCCTTGCGCCCCACCGCGTCGTCGTGCTCGGGACCCCCGTCCATCTCGGCTCGAAATCCGGCCGTCTGGTATTCGGGGTGCCGCGCGTCGTGGGCCGCGACGTCCGGAATCTCGTCGAGGACTGACTCATCGAGGCCTTTCAGCCAGCCGATGGTGTCGGCATGGATGGCATCGGCGTATTGGAGCAGCTGGTCTAACCGAACCTGCGCTGCCACGGCGATGGCCTCCTCGAGATTGAATCCGGTCCCTATGCCCGCGACGGCGACTGAGTTGTCGCGCCAGGGCGCCCTGGTGACGAGCTCCGGGACATCCCGGATCGCCGTGTTGACCGCCCAATCCTGGCTGCGCGACATGTGCCAGACGATGAACCCCATCGGATTGACCCCTGAGATGGGTCGAGCGACCAGCTCGGAGGGTGTCAGGTCGTGGGCAGAGTGGTGGAGCCGGAGGTTCACGGTGTCGAGCTGCTGAACCAGCATCCCGATGGCGTCCATCGGATTCCAGCCTAGCGCGCCAGCAGAACTAACGCTCGTTCGACGATCGGGCGGGTGACGTTTAGAATCCACCCGATGGGAGTGGAAAGCGGCGCCATCGAGGTCGGCGTCAACGGCGAGTCTCAAGTCAAGACCATCCTGCGCCTCGAGGGCGTCAACAAATGGTTTCACCGCGGCACGTTGCGAAATGTGCACGTCCTCAAGGACATCAACCTTGAGGTCACCCGCGGCGAGGTCCTGGTCGTGATCGGGCCATCGGGGTCTGGCAAGAGCACGCTGCTGCGCTGCATCAACTTCGTGTCGCCGCCCGAGACTGGAACGGTGGTCTTTCTCGGCCGCAAATGGACGAAGGACAACGTGCCGCGCATCAACCCGGTCGAGCGGCTTCGGTATGAGCGCCAGCTCAACCAGCTCAGAACCCACATCGGGATGGTCTTCCAGCATTTCAACCTCTTCCCGCACATGACCGCGCTGGACAACGTGACGCTTGGACTCACGCGGGTGCTCAACGTGTCGGCCAAGCAGGCGCGCGAACAGGCGATGGCCGAGCTCGAGCGCGTCGGTCTCGGGGCCAAGGCGAAGAGCTACCCGAGCCAGCTGTCGGGCGGCCAGAAGCAGCGGGTGGCGATCGCGCGAGCGCTGGCTATGAAGCCGCAGCTGATGCTCTTCGACGAGGTCACCTCGGCCCTGGATCCGGAGCTCATCGGTGGAGTCCTGGAAGAGATGAAGAAGCTTGCCCTCGAGGGCATGACCATGATCGTGGTCACCCACGAGATGGGCTTCGCGCGCGAGGTGGGGGATCGGCTGATATTCATGGACGAAGGCCTGATCGTGGAGGAAGGCCCTGCGCGCGAGATGATCAAGAACCCGAAGAGCGAGCGAACCCAGGCATTCCTCAGGGCGATCCTTTGACGATGGCGTGACGCGGTTCGGCGGACAGGTCGCGCTCGTCACCGGCGGCGCGTCCGGCCTGGGCCTCGCCGTCGGGCGGCGGCTTGCGTCCGAGGGCGCGCATATCGTTCTTGTCGACTGGGACGAACGGGGCCTTCAGTTGGCGGCATCCGAGATCGCGCAGCTTGGGGGCGGAGCGGTCAAGAGCCTCCGGGGCGACGTATCCGAACCGGCCACCGCCACGGCGGCGGTCGACCTGGCGAAGACGGCGTTCGGCCGGCTCGACATCGTCTTCAACAACGCGGGGATCGACCCACTGAGGGCTCGCTCTGTGACCGAAACCGAGGTTGGCGACTGGGAGCGGGTGATGGACGTGAACGTCAAATCCGCCTTCCTCATGTCACGTGCGGCGATTCCCCTCATGCGCGATGGCGGCGGGGGCGCGATCGTCAACACCGCTTCCATCGCCGGCCTCAAGGCGGCCGAGGACGAGACGGTCTACAGCGTCTCCAAGGCGGCCATGGTGTCCCTCACCCATGCCATCGCCCTCGATTTCGCCGCCGACGGGATCCGGGCGAACTGCGTCTGTCCTGGTTTCATGGAGATGGTCATGACCGATCGGCGGCGCGATCTGACCGAGGCGCAGCAAGCCGCGCGCGGCGCGGGAGCTGCCGCCAGGGTGCCGCTCGGGCGGCAGGGCACCTACGAGGAAGTCGCGAAGGCCGTCCTGTTCTTGGCCGGTCCTGACGCCTCTTACATCACGGGCGTGGCGCTGGTGGTCGACGGCGGCCTTCTCCTGAAGTAGACGCCCAGGTCAGGAGGAGAGCTCTTCGATCCTTTCGATCATCCGCGCGATGCCCTGGGAGAGGTCCTCGGGCGAGCTGGCGAGGCTGATGCGCACGGCCCGGCTCGCCGACTCGCCGAAAGCGGTTCCCGGCGCCACCGAAACCTTCTTCGATTTGACCAGGTCGAAGGCGAAATTCCTGGAGTCCATACCCGACCCGCCGACGTCGGCCATGACGTAGAAGGCTCCATTGGGCCTGCTGATGAGCAGGCCCGCCTCTTCCAGCAAGCCCACGCAGAGGTTACGGCGTTCCCGGTAAGCCCTGACCATCTCGCGCAGCGGCTCCCTCGGTCCATCCAGCGCGGCTTCTGCCGCCTTCTGGCAGATCGTCGGCAGGCAGGACGAGTTGGACTCCAGCACCTTGGTGATACTGTCCGAGATGGCGTCGTTGGCCACCACGTAGCCCACCCGCCAGCCAGTCATCGCGTAGGTCTTGGAGAAGGTGAACGCGCTGATGACGCGTCCGTCGGTGCAGAACGAGGCCGGGCTGACATGCTCGCCGTCGAGTATCACCTCGTCGTAGCACTCATCCGAGAGCAGATACAGGTTGTGGCGGACCGCGACGTCGACCAGGTCCTCCACCAACCTGCGGGGGAACACCGCGCCCGTCGGGTTACAGGGGCTGTTGACGATCAGCACCTTCGTGCGTGGCGTGATGCGGCGCTCGATTTCCATCGGGTCGGGCAGGAACTGGTCTTCGGGGGGGCACGGATACGGGGTCAGGACGCCGTGAGCCCAGGCGAGCATGAGCCTGTAGTTGGGCCACGCGGGGTCGGGCACGAGGACCTCGTCGCCCGGCTCCACCAAAGCCGCAATCGCGCCCGCGATGCCGCCGACTCCTCCCACAGAGCAGTTGATGTTGGCCACGGTCGCTTTGATCTGGTTGACCTTCTCGAGCTTGGCGACGAGCCTCTCGCGAAGGCTCAGCAAGCCGGCGGTGGCGGTGTACTTGATTTGCCCTTTTCGTGCAAACTCGACAGCGGCCTCCACAATGTGAGGCGGGGTGGGAAAGTTTGGTTCGCCGACTTCGAGCCGGATGCAGCCGGGCGTGACCAGGGCTAAGTTCACGACCTCCCGGATGCCGGAGTGAGCAGCCTCGGCCGGGCCGGACGCTATTGCCTGGAGGGGACTGGTTGCCGTGTGGTGCTCTCCTGGTGACAAAACATTGACCGACTGGTCCTGAGAGCGCAGCATACGCTAGACTCCCGTTGAGGAAGAGTGAACGTTCGTTCGTTCGTTTGGAGCATTGCCACATGCAGCTGAAAGACATCGCGTACGCGCGGTCCGGGGACAAGGGCGACGTCGTCAATGTCGGCGTTCTGGCCCTCGATGACGCGGCCTATCGGAGGCTGGTCAAGACCCTGACCCCGGAGCGGATCAAGGAGCATTTCGGGGACTGGGTCCGCGGGGAAGTTGAGGTCTTTGCCATGCCGAACATCAATGCCTTCAACCTTCTGCTGCACAACGCGCTTGGGGGCGGCGCCACCAAAACGCTTCGCTATGACGTGACGGGCAAGGCGTTCAGCACGGCGCTGTTACGAATGGAAGTCGCGCAGTGAACGCTGACCCCAAGCCTCAGCCGACGCCGGACGACGACCTCCGGCGACGGATCGGCGTCGCCCGCGCGGGCGGCGATCCCAGGTACCACGCCAAGCTGAAAGAGCAGGGCAAGCTGTTCGTCCGCGACCGCCTCGACCGGCTCATGGACCCCGGGTGGCAGTTCGAGGACGGCCTGCTCGCACGCCACGTCGACGGGAACCTGCCCGCCGACGGCGTGGTGACGGTGGTCGGGCACATCGGCGGGCGCCCGGTCTGCGTAATCGCCAACGACATGACGGTCAAGGCCGGCACCTGGGGACTGCGCACGTTCCAGAAGATGACGGCCATGCAGGAGCTCGCCGGCCGCACCAAGAGCGCCCTGCTGTATCTCGTCGATTCTGCGGGCGCTCGGATCGACGAGCAGCGAGCTAGCTATGCGGGCCGCAAGGCGTGGGGAAATATCTTCTACAACCAGATCCAACTCTCGGGTGTCGTCCCCCAGGTTTGCGTCCTGCTCGGGCCCTCCCCCGCAGGCACCGCCTACCAGCCTGCCCTTTGCGACGTCTGCATCATGGTCGAGGGCAACGCCACGGCGTACATCGGATCTCCCCGGATGTCTGAGATGGCGACCGGCGAGAAGGTGACGATGGAGGAGATGGGCGGGGCGGATATGCACGCCCGGGTCAGCGGCCTCGGCGACTTCCTTTGCGCCAATGAGGAGGAGGCGCTCGCGGTCGCCAAGCAGTACCTCTCGTACTTTCCCGGCCACTGGTCGGAGAAGCCGCCACTCGAGCCGTCTCGGCCTCCCGCGCTCGGCAAGTCCATCGCCGACATTGTTCCGACCAGCCAGCGCGTCGCCTTCAACATGGTCGATCTGATCAAGGCCCTCGTCGACGAGGGCAGCTGGCTCGAGGTCAAGAAGCTCTGGGCTCGGGAGCTCGTCACCGGCTATGCGCGATTGGGCGGGCGCCCGGTCGGCATCGTCGCCAACCAGTCGCGGCACAAGGGAGGGGTGCTCTTCCCCGACTCGTCTGACAAGGCGGCCCGCTTCATCTGGACCTGCAACGCGTTCAACATCCCGCTTCTTTTCCTGCAGGACATCCCCGGCTTCATGGTGGGCAGCCAGGTCGAGCGCGCGGGGATCATCCGGCACGGCGCCAAGATGCTGTTCGCGGTCGCCGAGGCTCGAGTGCCACGGATCGCAGTCCTGGTCCGCAAGGCGTACGGCGGTGGCTATCTCGCGATGAGCGGATCGCCCATGGGCCCTGACGCGGTGCTCGCGCTCCCGACTGCGAAGCCGGCCCTCATGGGTCCGGAGAGCGCGATCAACGCGATCTACCTCAACAAGATCAACGAGCTGCCAGAGGCCGAGCGCGCAGCCTTCATCGAGCAGAAGCGACGCGAGTACGAGGAGGATATCGACGTGTACGAGGTCGCGTCGGACTTTTCGATCGAGGCGGTCATCCCCAGCGATGAGCTGCGGGACGAGCTCATCCACCGCTACGAGATCTACTGCCGTAGGGACATGCCGCCGCCGAACCGCAGAAATGGGGTGATGCCTGTATGAAGAAGATTCGCCTTGGTGCCGGCAGCGCGTACTGGGGGGACCTCCTCGAGCCCGCCGTGGAGCTCGCCGACAAGGGAGAGCTGGACTACCTCTGCTTCGACCACCTTTCGGAGCTGACCTTGGCCGTGCTGCAGCGCCAGAAAGCGAAGGACCCGAACGAGGGTTATATAAAGGACATCGAGCCGTGGCTCGAGGCAACGCTGCCCCAGGCGCGTAAGCAAGGCTTCAAGATCGTCACCAACGCGGGCGGCGCCAACCCTGCTGCGGCCGCGCAGAAGGTGATCGAGGTCGCCCAGCGACTCGGCCTCGGCAAGCTGAAGATCGCGGTAGTCACGGGCGACGACATCTTTCCCGACCTGGACGAGATGCGGTCGCTCGGCATCAAGTTCCCCAACCTCGACACCGGTGAGGAGGACATCGATCGCATCCGCAAGGACATCGTCGCGGCCAACGCATATGTGGGTGGCGACTACATCGCGCGTGGCTTGGCGCAGGGCGCCGATGTCGTGGTCTGTGGCCGGGTCTCGGACACAGCGCTGTTCGTTGGCCCGATGATGCACGAGTTCGGCTGGACCTACGGCAGCGGGGACGAGGACAAGATGGGCGCGGCGATCACGATTGGCCATACGGTCGAATGCGCGGCCCTGGCGACCGGCGCGGTTTCGAATCTCTGGCGCCAGGCCAAGGATCCGTGGAGGCCTGGGTATCCGATCGCGGAGGTCAGCGAGGATGCCACCGCTGTCATCTCCAAGGTGGAAGGATCGGGCGGCATCCTGAACGAATGGACGGTCAAAGAGCAGCTCGTATATGAGATCGGGGACCCTAACAACTACTACATGCCCGACGGCATCGCCGACTTCACGACGGTGAGGGTCGAGGAGATCGCGCCGGAGCGCGTGAAGCTGTCGAACATGAGTGGCAAGGGCCTGCCCGAAAAGCTCAAGGTCTGCATCGGCTACCGCGACGGCTGGGAGGGCGAGGGCTCCCTCCTGTTCAGCTGGCCGGACGCGTACGAGAAGGCAAAGCGGGGCGAGCGGATCATCCGGGAGCGTTTGAAGCTGCTGCACGTGGATCCGATCGAGCTCCATTTCGACTACATCGGGGTCAACGCCCTTCACGGCCCGACTGCTCCCGAGCCCGGCGAGATGAACGAGGTCGGCCTTCGCGTCGCGGCCCGCACGCGCACCAAGGAGGAGGCCGACACCGTAAAGCGTGAATCCACTCACCTCTGGACGCTCGGCGGAATCGGGACGGGCTACCTGTCCCCTGCCCAGCCGCGGCCGTCCGTGTCGCTATGGCCGACCCTCGTCCCGCGAGAACAGGTCCAGATGAAGCTGACCATGGTCGAGACCGCTTCCCAGTGAAGGTTGGGCTCGGCGTCTACAGCTCTGAGTGGATCCCATCCGAGGGGATCACCCACCACCAGGTCTATGCCAACGACCTCGAGCAGGCCAAGCTGGCGGAGCAAGTCGGGCTCGACTCGATCTGGTACACGGAGCATCACTTCCTGAACTGGAACCCGTTCGTGATGGGAATGTGCGCCGCGGTGGCCGCCGTGACCTCGCGGATCCAGTTGGGCCCGTCGGTCGTGCTGGCCCCGCTCCATAACCCGATCAAGCTGGCGGAGGAGAGCGCGATGGTCGACGTTCTGTCCAACGGCCGGTTGACGATTGGCGTCGGGCTCGGCTACCGCGACGTCGAGTACGCGGGACTGAACGTCCGCCGCGCCGCTCGCGCGCCGATGACAGAGGAGCTGGTCCAGGTCATGAAGCTCGCGTGGAAAGACGAGCCGGTGAGCTTTCACGGCAAGTCCTGGAACTTCGAAAACGTCGACGTTCACCCCAAGCCCCTGCAGAAGGGTGGTCCGCCGGTGTGGATTGCCGGGTACGTCGACGCGTCGGTCGATCGCGCCGCGCGCCTTGGCGACGGTTTCATCATGGACGGAGGCACCGACTCAAAGTCCTTCGGCGCCAGCGGTTACAACCGCGACATCTTCTGGCGCGTGCAGGACATGGTCGACCGGTATAAGGCCGCCCTGGCCAAGCACGGCCGGCGTTACGAGGACCAAGAGTTCGCGATGACGCTCGGCGGATTCATCTCCGAGCGCGGCGCCGACGATGCATGGGACCAGGTCAAAGAGGCTTACATGCTGACTCGCCGCACCTATGGTTCCTGGTACGGGCTTCCTCCCGCCGATTACGCCGACTGGTACCCGAGCAAGATGAGCAAGGAAGAGCTCGATGCCAGGCGCAGCGAAATCATGCTGGGGTCGCCGGAGGAGATCGCTTCCAACCTGCGCCGCCTGCGCGATATCGCCGGCGAGCGGCTGCACGTGATGTTTCGGGTCAAGTACCCGGGAGTACCCCACGAGCAGGTTTCGAAAGCGATCCGGCTCCTGGGAGAGGTCCGCGACCTGCTGAAGGCGCCGCTGAAGGTTTAGCGCCTAGCGGACGGCGCCTTGGGCGATCGGCACCATCATGCCGTGCTCGACACGCCACAGGCTGACCGGCGCGTCGATGCGGTCGCCGTTGCCGTCGAACCGGATTCGGCCGCCAATGCCTTCCATGTCCGTCGCCGCGATGGCGTCCCGAACTTCTTTTCTTGTGGTCGCACCGCCCGCCAGCGCAGCGGTGATCACCTGCACGGCGTCGTAGCACTCGACCACGTACGAGGGCGACTCGCCGATCTCCGCGCGGCAGCGCTCGACCAGGCTGCGCGAGCTCTCGTTCGCCATCGGGTCGCTCCCGGCGTAGGTGTGGACGCTGTCTTCGCCCGCTGTTCCAGCGAGCCGGGCCAGTGGGTTGTCGGGGCCCCCTTCGGAGCTGATGATGAGTGAGGTCACGCCCGATGACCGGAGCGCTTTCATCAGCTTGCTGCTCTCGATCTCGGTGGCGCCGAAGTCGATCACATCCGCGGCCCCGGCCTTGATCGTCTCCACGAGCTCGGTGAAATCCTCGTGCCCGACACCCATGGCCAGCACCGTGACCGGATTACCCGAAAGGGCCTCGAAGCGTTTGGCGAAAGCCTCCACCAGCGGCCGGCCGTAGTCGGTGCCGTCGTGTATGGCATAAGCGCGCGCCCCGGGCACCTGGGCGTTCGCAAACTCGGCCGCCACGGCTGCCTGCCGCTCGTTGCCCGCGCACAGGCGGAAGAACGTGCGCCACCCGGACCGGCTCAAGGAGTTGTCGGTCGAGCATTGGGTGACCTGCGCCAGGCCGGCCGCGGCATAAGCGGGACCGGCGGCACGGCTCGGCCCGCTGTTCTTGTGCCCGACCACGGCGATCACGGACGGATCGGCGACGAGCTCCGCCGCCACCTGCGCAGCGACGCCCTCGTCCTCCCTGTCATCCACCGCTTTCACCTCGATGCTCACGCCTCTGGCGCGGGCGTCCGAAGCCGCCATCTCGACCGTCCGCAACATGGGGATGCCGACGATCGATTGGGGAGTGCTGAGCGGCGCGGCAAAACCGATTCGAAAACGCACGTTCGTTCGTCAACTACTTTAATCTCCACGGAGTGTCTGGCGTGTCCGACTCCTACCGCCGACTCTTTCGGCGTGAGGTGGTGGACATCTGCATCTTCATCTTCATCGCGGATGTCGTCACCGGAGTCCAGACCCCGCTGTTTCCCCTGTACACGACGAACCTGGGAGCGTCGCTCGCGACACTGGGGCTGATCACCGCCGTCCTCGGCCTCACCCGGCTCGCAAGCTCGGTGCCGGTCGGTATGCTCTCCGACCGCCTGGACCGCAAGACGGTCCTGGTCGGCGGGATGGTCACGTTCGCCATGTCGTTTGCGTTGTACGCCGTCGCGCCGAATCCGGGCTGGCTCGTCCTTCCGAGGGTGCTGCAGGCGATTGGCATGGTGGCAACGTTCCCTCTCGGCATTGCGTACATCGGCGACCTGGTCGAGCCGCGAGACCGGGGCGCGGCCATTGGCGTCTACACGGCCGCCATGGGCTCCGGCTTCGCGGTCGGGCCGCTCATCGGAAGCTGGGTCGGCTCGGTATCGGGCATCCCTGCGGCCTACGCCTGCGGGGCGGTGATCGCGGTCCTCGGCGCCGTGTTCGGGGTCCTGCGTCTGGTCCGGAAGAGGCCGAAGCCGGCCGACGGTTCGCCTGCGCGAAAGCTGTTCGACCTTCCATCTCTCGCCGCCCTCGTCCGGCAGCCGGCGATGCTCACGGCCTGCGTCGCCAACGCCGCAATGACCGTCTCGATGACGGGCGCGATCTTCACCTACTTCCCCGTCTACGCCAGGGGCGTCGGGATCAGCACGGTCGCGATCGGTTCGATCTTCGCGTGGCGGTCGTTCGCCTCAGCCTCGGGCCGCATCCCGATGGGTCCGCTGGCGGCCCGGCTCCCGGCTCATTGGACGATCGTGGGCGTGCTGCTGCTCGAGGCCGGCATCGACATAGCGATATCGCGCACAGCGTCGGCCGGCGTTCTGACCGCCATCCTGATCCTCGAGGGCATCGGCGTGGGGGTGTTCTTCGTCTCCGCGCAGTCAGCTGTGGCCGAGGCGGCGGCCGGGCACAACCGCGGCGCCGCGGTCGGGCTGTACTGGATGGCGGGCAGCCTTGGCGACCTGTTCGGTCCGATCGGCCTCGGCGTCGTCGCCCAGACGATGGGCCTGGTCGCGGTCTTTCAGGTGGTCGCCGGCGTGGTGGTGATCGGCGCGGTGATCGTCGGAGTGCTGGGGGTGATGGCCACCTACCGCTCGTCTCGCGCGGGCCGCGTCAGCGACCTGACGGCTCAGCGGGCATCGCACCAGTGAGGATCGTCGCCAGGACGGAGAGGTCGATGTTTCCTCCCGACACGACGCATACCACGCGGCCTCGCCCGCCCAGCCCTTTCAGCCCGGCGGCGACCGAGGCTCCACCGGCGCCCTCCGCTACGACAGCCGCCCGCTCGATGAGCGTCCGGATCGCGGATGCGACCTCGTCGAGGCTGACGACGAGCGAGCCGGTCAGCAACCGTCGAGCTGCCGGCCACATCTCGACCAGCATGGTGCGCGCGCCGATGCCGTCGACGAAAGTCGGTGTGCGCGGACATTCCACGGCCCGGCCAGCTGCCAGGGCCGCCGCCAGCGGCGCAGCCGTCTCGACCTCGCATCCATAGACGCGCGCTTCGGGCTTCAGGCCCCGCACGGCGGCCGCGATCCCGCAGCTGAGGCCTCCGCCGCCGAAAGGAACCAATACCGCATCGACCTCGGGGAGGTCGTCGAGGATCTCGAGGCCGATGGTCCCGTTGCCGGCCATCATCGCGACGTCGCTCACGGGATGGACGAAGGTGGCCGGCTCAAGCGGAGCATATCGGTGGGAGGCGAGGATGTTCCACCACTCGTCATAAGGGAGCAGGATGACGTCGGCTCCCAGGCGCCGGGTGGCCTCGAGCTTGGTCTTCGGTGCGCCTTCCGGGCAGACCACCGTGCACGGGACCCCGAGCCGTCGAGCGGCCCAGGCCAAACCCTGCGCCATGTTGCCGGCGCTGGCCGTGTACACGCCGGCGGCCAGCGCGGTCGGGGTGAGCTGCGCCATCGCATTGAGCGCGCCGCGCAGCTTGAACGAGCGGATCGGCTGCAGGTTCTCGAGCTTGAGGTAAAGCTCCCGGTCGCTCGCCGCCTCGAGACGGATCATCGGGCTACGAGGCACCACGCCGTCGAGCCTCTTGCGAGCTGCGACGACGTCGTCAAGCGTGATCGAGTCAGGCTCTCGCTGAGGTGTCATCCGCTGGTCAGCGCGTCAGGACCACAACCGCCGCCGGCGCAACTCGCGTTTCATGATCTTGCCGCTGGGGTTGACGGGGATCTGGTCGAGCGGCAAGAACAAGATTCGCTTCGGCACCTTGTAGCCGGCGATGAGCACGCGGCAGTGTTCCTGCAGCTCGCGCTCGTTCACCTCCCTACCGGGCTTCAACGCCACCACTGCGCGCACCTCCTCGTCCCACTGCTCGCTCGCGACCCCGATCACTGCCGCCTCGGCCACGGCGGGATGGGCGTAAAGCGCCTGCTCTACCTCGGCGGAGTACACGTTCTCGCCGCCACTCTTGATCATGTCCTTGATCCGGTCGTGGTACCTGAAGTAGCCGCCGCGCCGAGACGCCAGGTCGCCCGTGCGGAGCCATCCGTTTCTGAATACTGCGGCGGTCGCCTGGGGGCGATTGAAGTAGCCGAGCATGACGTTGGGGCCTCGTACGCAGATCTCGCCCGACAAACCGTCCTCCAGCTCGTGCCCTTCCTCGTCCTGGATCGACACGTCGTTCAGCAGGATCTCCTGTCCGATAGAGCCGTCGAGGTCTGGGTCGAACATGTCCTCGGGGCGAAGCCGCGTCACGATCGGCCCGGCTTCGGTCAGCCCGTACTGGTAATAGATCCGCGCTCCCGGCAGCACCTCGCGTACCGCTTCCTTGTCCGGCAGCTTGAAGGTCGCGCCACCGACGTATAGACGGTGAAAAGAATCGACGCCATGTCGCTCCCATGCGCCACTGATGAGCATGCGCCTGACCATGTTGGGGATGAAAAAGCCGTTGGTCACATGCTCGGTCTCGATGAGGCTCGCGGCGTGCTCCTCGTCGAAATGGCGCATGAACACGCTACAGGCGCCGAGGACGAGGTGCGGCAGGAACCAGCACAAAAGGGAAGCCGAGTGGTACATCGGGGCGATCAGGAGCGTGACGTCGTCCGGCTCCATGTCTGTGTCGACGATTTCATCGAGCGCATTCGCCATCACGTTGCGGTGAGACAACAGGACGCCCTTCGAGGACCCGGTCGTTCCCCCGGTGTAGAGGATCACAGCGGGGTCGTCGGGGATCCGGCTTGCATAGGGCAGCCGGGCCGGACCGAGAAACGCCTCGTACGCGGGCCCCTCCACGATCACGTGCCTCACCGCTGGAGCAGCCCCGCCCGCCACGACCTCCTGGACGGCCGGTGCGAACTCCCGATCCGCGAGCACGACCGCCGCGCCGCAGTCGCTGAGCCCGTGCTCGAGCTCGGAGCGGGACCAGCGCCAGTTCAATGGCACCGCGATTGCGCCGGCGGCAATCGCCCCCAGGATCGCCTCCGCGCTGAAGATGCCGTTGCCGCAAAGGATCGCCACGGTCTGGCCCGGTTCCACCCCGATTCCCAGCAGCCCGTTCGCCACCGCCCAGGAGCGCTCGGTAAGCTGTTGGTGAGTCAACCGGCCGGCGTGGTCGACGACCGCCGGCATTGCCGGCCTCCTGGCGCGGTTTCGCCGTAGGGCGTCCAGAACGGTCAGCATCCTGGGCCCAGATTAAACAAACTAGCGATCGCTCACCATCAACTAGTTGACATGCAGTGGCGTGCCCACTAAGGTCATTTCGTGCTCGCGTCCGACCCAAACAAGAGATTCGAGCACTCGGTCTAATGGCAGTTCCCCGCCGCCGCGGCCGCTCTGCCGGCGAGAACACCGGTGACGAGATCCGCCAGGTCGCGCTCGACCTTTTCTACAAGCGCGGCTTCCAGGCCACCACCCTCCGGCACATCGCCTCCCGCGTCGGCATCCAGGTGGGCAGCCTGTACAACCACATCAGCTCCAAGGGCGATCTCCTGTTCAACATCATGGAGACGGTGATGCTCGACCTGATCGAGGACCAGCGCCAGGTCGCCCAGACTCCCGACGTCGTGGAGCGCATGCGGCTTCTTGTCTATCACCACGTGAAGTTCCACGGCGAGCGCGCCGAGGAGGTCTTCATTGGCAACAGTGAGTTACGTAGCCTGAATCGCACCCAGCGCATGCGGATCGTCGGTCTGCGGCACGAATATGAGCAGATGTTCCAGAACGAGCTCGAGGATGGGATCCGGCAAGGCAAGTTCCTTCCGGTGGACGTCCAGATCACGTCATTCGGCATCCTGGCGATGACGACCTGGGTGTCGTCTTGGTATTCGCCGCGAGGTCGCCTGTCGCTCGAGGAGATCGCGGAGATCTACACCGCGATGGTCCTGCGGGGCATCTGGAATCCTGCTGCGGGCCAGTTGGAAACCCACCTTAAACGCGTTGGGCGCGACAACGCCAAGCGATTGCTAGCCGGCAGCGCCGCCCGCTAGAGCCCGCTCCGCCGTGCCCCCCATGAAGGTCGGTGTCACCTTGAAGATGTACGGCTACGGTTCGTACGCTCCCAAAACGCTGGCCGAGATCGCGGGTCAGGCCCGGTCCGCCGAGGAGCTCGGCTTCGACTCGGTCTGGGTCATGGACCACGTTTTCATTCAGAGACCTGGGGGCCGGGTCCTGGCGCATGACCCGATGATCTGCCTCGGTGCCGTCGCTGCGGCGACAGACCGTATCAAGCTCGGAACACTGGTCCTCGGCCACGCGTTTCGCCACGTCGGCCAGCTCGCGCGAGAGGCATCTGCCCTCGCCGACGCGAGCGCAGGCCGCTTCGTCCTTGGCATAGGCTCGGGGTGGCACCGGTCGGAGTTCGATGCCCTTGGCCTGCCGTTCGACCATCGGGTGGCGCGGCTTGAAGAGGCCGTCGGGCCGCTGCAGCAAATGCTCCGAGGACAACGCGCTGAGATTCGCGGCACCTGGCTGCAGCTGCACGACGCCTCCATCGCGGTCACGACTCAACCTCCTCCGATCTGGATCGCGGCCGAGGGTCCCCGCATGCTTGCGCTGGCTGCAAGGGCAGACGGGTGGAACCACGCATATTGGGGGGCGGGGGACACCACGCGGTTCAAGTCCGCGCTGGCAGGTTTGCGGCTCGCTCTCGAGAGCGCCGGGCGCCAAGCCCATGAGGTCGAGACCAGCGCCACGATCGCGTGCGTGATCGACGGTTGGAACGCAGTGCCCGGTGGTTTCAGCGAACCTGAGGTAGCGGTCGGCCCCGTGGAACGGATCGCCGAGCTTGTCAAGGCCTATGCCGACGCGGGCGCCCAGCACGTGATCCTGTCGCTGTCGCCCGATCCATACGCCGAGATCGATCCCGCCGCCCTCGAGAAGGCCGCGAGGGTGCTAGAGCTGATGTAGGGGCTTGCCCTGCACTGCGACTGAGTGGAGAAATAGCGTGAGCGTTACCAACCGTCCATTGGGTAACGGCGGTATGTCGATCAGCCGCCTCGGATTCGGAGCCTGGTCAATAGGTGGCCCAGGCTGGAACTACACCGGGACAGCGCAACGCGACGAGGAATCGATCAAAGCGATCCTGCACGCACTCGAGGGTGGTGTTACCTGGATCGATACCGCTCCCATATACGGCAACGGTCACTCAGAAGAGTTGGTCGGGAGGGCTCTCCAGTTAGTCCGCGGCGATCGCCCACTCGTTTTCACCAAATGCGGGAGGTCCTGGGACAGTCCTGAAGCGTCGCCTCGCTCAGACTTGCGCCCGGCCGCGATCAGAGCCGCCTGTGAGGCATCGCTTCGCAGGCTCGGCGTTGACGTCATCGATCTACTTCAAGTTCACTGGCCTGATCGTGAAACCGGCGTGCCTGTCGAGGAATCTTGGGCCGAAATGTTGCGCCTCGCCGAAGAGGGCAAGATTCGAGCTGCCGGCGTCTGCAATTTCGATGAGCAGCTTCTCGAACGCTGCGAAGCCATCGGACATATTGCGTCCCTCCAGACTCCCCTCTCCCTGGTCGCCCGGGAGTCAGCCGGCGGTCTGATCCAGTGGTGTGCCGCACACGGTGTGGGCGTGATCGTGTACAGCCCCATGCAGGTCGGCTTGCTTACCGATTCGTTCACAGCCGACCAAGTGGGCAGGCTCGATGCCCGCGATTGGCGGCGCAGCCACCCTGAGTTCCTGTCTCCAAGACTCGAACGGAACGTGGCTCTGCGAGACGCACTGCGTCCTATCGCTATCGCGCACTCGACGAAGGTTGCCGCGATCGCGGTGGCCTGGACACTCTCGTGGCCACAGGTGACGGGCGCCATCGTCGGAGCGCGGACGCCCGACCAGGTGGACGGGTGGATTGCCTCTACAGCGATCACTTTGTCGGAACACGATCTGAGCGCCGTAGCGACAGCCATTGCAACTTCGGGCGCAGGGAGCGGGCCGTTTGGCCCGCAGCTCGAGGCTTCGCGTAACTAGTTACCAAGACGTGAACCGGGTCAACAGCCATCCAGCTCGTCAGTGCTGGGCTCCATTACGACTCAGGCGAGCGATAGTCATCCCTCTGTATCCGGATGATCGCGCCCTTATGTCAAACATTTCGACGTCAGCTACCACGTTGGACGCCATCTCCGCCGTCTTCAAGACCGTTTGCGGGGCGCTGTAGAGGCGTCCTGGGTGGGTTCGATTCCTATCCATCCCCGCCATTTGCGCCGTCTTCGACTACCTGGAAGAGTCTCCAGGTGTCGCGCCTACTCGGAGAGAGGACACCTTAGCTCGATGCGAGGCGAATCTGGATTGGTCCCTCGGCAGCCCTTCGGGTTGCAGCCTATTGACTTTTACAGCCACTCTAAGTTAGATTAACTGTAACTTTAGAGACATGATTAATATAAAGACAATTGGCGCTCGCAAGTGGTGGGCTCTGGCGGCAATCACGCTCGGGGTGCTGGCAGTCGGCCTCGACGTGACCGTCTTGAGCGTGGCCTTGCCAACCCTGGCACAGGCCCTCAAGGCATCCGAGTCCGACCTGCAGTGGTTTTCCTCGGCTTACGCGATCGTGCTCGCCGCCGGAATGCTCCCGAGCGGGGTGCTCGGCGACCGTTTCGGCCGCAAGAAGGTGTTGATCGCGGCGCTGATTCTCTTCGCCGCCGGATCCATGGTCTGCGCATATTCGACCACCCCAGCCGAGTTCATCGCCGGGCGCGTCCTTCTCGGTGCGGCCGGCTCCGCCGTTGTGGTGATGGCGCTGTCGGTCATGACGGTGCTCTTCACAGAAGAGGAGCGGCCGCGCGCGGTCGGTATCTGGGGCGCCGCCAACTTCGTCGCTCTGCCGATCGGTCCCATCTTCGGCGGGTGGCTACTGGGCAACTTCTGGTGGGGATGGATCTTCCTTATGAATGTGCCGGTCGCGCTCGTCGGGCTCATAGCGGTGTTCGCCCTGGTGCCCGAGTCGCGCGCTGAGCAGAGGCCGGCCATCGACCCTCTCGGCATTCTGCTCGCGAGCACCGGCCTGGTCGGCGTGACTTACGCACTGATCGAGCTCGGCCGTAACGGATGGACCAATCCGCCCTCGCTCGGGGTTGGGATCGCGGGCGTCGTCGTGATCGTCATGTTCTTTATGTGGGAGCGGTATCTCACCGCGAGGCCGGGAGGTAGGCCGCTGATCGATCTGAGCCTCTTCGCCTCGAGGGCCTTCACCTGGGGCGTCATCCTTGCTGCCATGGGCGGGATGGCTCTGATCAGCCTCGTCTTCACGATGCCGCAGTACTCGCAGGGAGTGCTTGGGCTCGACCCCGAGGGCTCAGGCGTCCGCCTGCTGCCTGCGATCATCGGCCTGATCATTGGCGCTGTCCCGGCGGACCGAATCGCGGCGCGACTCGGTGCGAAGATCACTGTCGCTGCCGGGTACGCGATCACCGTCGCCGGGTTGCTGATCGGCGCCACGACCGCCATCGGTGCGAGCCCTTGGTTTGTCGGTGCATGGATGGCGGTCGTCGGCATCGGCATGGGCATTGGTTTCGCGACCTCGGCATCGGCCGCCCTGAAAACGATTCCGTCAGAAAAGAGTGGTGTCGCATCGGCGCTCATGCAGGCGATGCAGAAGGTGGGGTTCCCGCTTGGTTCTGCAATCGTGGGTAGCGTCCTGGTGACTGCCTACCAAGCCCGCCTGACGCTGGCCGGTCTTCCGCCGACCGCAGTCGATGCGGTCAAGCAGAGCGTGTTTGCGGGTGTGGCGGTCGCAGGGAAGCTGCACTCGACCGCACTTCTGGACTCGGTCCGGTCCTCGTTTGTCGCGGGGATGGACGCCGCCCTGGTGGTCTCCGCGGGCGCTGGCGCGCTCGCTTTCGTGCTGGCGCTTGTCTTCCTGCCCGGGCGGGTGCCATCTGCGGCCCGTGCCATGAGCCCCTCGGCCGAGAAAGCGGCCTGAGCACATGAGCACCGGCTTACGTGAACGCAAGAAGCTCAAGACCAAAGCCGCGATCCAGAAGGAGGCACTTCGCCTCTTTCTAAAGAAAGGATTCGACGAGACCACAATCGAGGAGATCGCGGCCGCCGCTGAGATCTCGCCAAGCACGTTCTTCAATTACTTTTCGAGCAAGGAAGACGTCGTGTTCCAGGACGAGCTGGATCCGCTCATCCTGGCCGCGTTCGACGCCCAGCCTGAGGGCACAAATCCGATTCGGGCGATCCGTACTGCCATGAAGTCGGTGTTCGAGAACCTGAGCCCGCAGCAGGACGGGGTGATGCGTGAGCGCATTGCTCTGATGTCTTCGACCCCGGCGCTGCGCGCAGCCATGCTCGCGCAGTTCGCTGACCTGGTCGGTCAGGTCGCCGTGCTGGTTGCAAGCCGGTCGGGCGGAAGCCCCACCGATTTTGCCATCCGCAATTTCTCGGGCGCCCTGCTGGGCGTGATGATGTCGGCGCTGTTCACCGCGGTTCAGGACCCGAAAGCCGACCTGCTGGAAGTGGCGGACCAGGCGATGGCGCACCTAGAAGCCGGCCTGCCGCTCCCCTGGACTCCCTCGCCCGCGGGCCCGCCTCAGGATCGGTAGTCGCGGCCGGAGAAGCGCCTGGCGTGAGGCCCTCGCCAGCCTTTGCGGCCGCCTACGCATCACAACCGTTTCGGCAACCATTGCTATCGAGGAAGCTCTGTTATCCGGCGTGTGGTCGACCGTGGCTGGCTCGCTCGTGTCCAAGTCTGCGAGTGGCGCTGTTTGCAAATAGGCCGCCGGAGTCCGCAAACTCAATGCTGCATTGGTTGAACGTGAGGTCCGCGTAAAGACCGTCGACGGCTCAATGCGCCTGTTCGTCGCCCGGCCAGAAAGCGATGGTCCGTTTCCGTTGGCGGTGGTCTATATGGACGGCGTCGGCTACCGCGACCAGATCAAGGTAAACGCGCGCCGCTTCGCTGCGAGCGGATACTACTGCGTGGCGCCGGACCTCTACTACCGAGCTGGCGAAGATCTCTCGTTTGATTTCTCCAAGATCGCGGCGGAAGGTATGGGCGGCGAAGAAGGCAAACGGTTAATGGCCGCGGCGTCGAGCGTCACCCCTGAGCGCGCGATGGCCGATACAAGGTCAATCTTCGATGATCTAGCCTCCGATCGGGCGGCGGCCCGGGGAGCGAAGGTCTGCGTTGGCTACTGCATGGGCGCGCGGATCGCGCTTCGTGCGGCGTCCCTGTTCGCTGAGGAATTCGTCGCCGCAGCCGGGATCCATCCGGGCGCCCTGGTCAATGACACGCCGGAATCGCCGCATCACGATCTCGCTAGGGTGCGCGGTGAGCTCTACTACGCATTCGCTGAGATCGATCGATCGGTCACTCCTGAGCTCGTCGACCTGTTCCGTACTGAGCTCGATCGTAATCACATCCGTGGAGTCGTAGAACATATTCCTGGGGTCGCGCATGGGTTCGCCATGGCTGATCTTCCTGTTTACAACCACGACGCGGCCGAACACCACTTCGAGCGGACACTCGACCTCTGGAGACGCAATCTGGTCTAGCCGGCGAGTACGTGTGGGTAGCGTCCCTTGAGCCGCCTTGCCCCCAGCCTCCCGAAGTCATGCTCCTGGCAGGCGTGTACGCCCTGTCTCGGCTTCCTCGTCGACCTGATCGTGATTCGAGTAACAAGTCGATGACCGCCAAGACGACAGCCGACTCAGTGCACGCCGACACACAGAGGCGGACGATCCTGAAATCTGATGGCGCGCTGCCGAACTCTGGTGGACCGCTACGGACCTGCCTGGACGGCAGACCCGCGGTCTTCAAAACCGTTTGCGGGGCCTGTTGATTCGTCCTGGGTGGGTTCGATTCCCATCCATCCCCGCCAATTTCGGCAGTCGTGACAGCCAAGATGACAGCCACAGCAGCGGACTCCAGCGAACGTTGGCGAATCTTGGTGGACGTATGGGCCCGCGTTTCGGAGTCGGCGTCGGATAACGCCTGAACCGGAGATGTCGTCGAACCGGCTGGCCGCGCGCGGTCTGAAAACCGCCGCGAAAGCTGTGACGTCTGCTTGAGGAAGCGAAGGCTCGAGAACAAGAACACTGGTGAGATCGAGACCTGCGGTTCAGGCGCCCGTTGGCGGGTGCGGCGTGATCTTCCATACCGGTCCTGGAGGCATACCTGAACAGCGGCCGGAATAAATCTGCGGGTGCCGCGTTGCTCGGCATGAGCCGGCCCACTTTCTATCATCGGCTTGAGGAGGTCGAATCCGTTTTGGGTGTTGACCTTTCAGTCGAATCCTGTTTGTCGCTCCCGAGGCTTGATTGGAAGCCGCTTGGTAGCGAATCACACACGGTGAGTGGATGCTATGCGGTGAGAGCCAATCCAGGAGCTGCCGGAATCGACGGAAAACGAACGAGGAATTCGAGTGAGGCGCTAACCTCATACGAGTGCGGGAGTACCAGCAGCTTTTCGACCTCTCCGGCCGCACCGCGCTCGTGGTCGGCGCCGGCAGCGGGATTGGCGAGGCTTGCGCGCACGGTCTCGCCGCGTTCGGTGCGCGCATCTTCTGCGCCGATCTAGACGTCGAGGCGGCAGGGCGAACGGCTGCCGCGATCGAGCGCGACGGTGGCGAGGCGAAGCTACTCGCGCTCGACATGCGCGATGCCGCCTCCTGCGCGGCGGCGCTGAAAGAAGCTGGCGCTCCCGACGCGCTGGTGATAACGCCGGCGATCAACGTCCGCAAGCGCGCCTCCGCCCTGACGGACGATGACGTCCGCCGCGTTTTCGAGTTAAACCTGGTCGGCACCTTCCGTCTGATGCGGGACTTCGGCCAGGCGATGGCCGACTCGGGACGCGGCGGCTCGATCGTGGTCTTCTCCTCGATCCGCGCGCAGGTCGTCGAACCCGGCCAGTCGATCTATGCGGCGACCAAGGCCGGCGCGCTGCAGCTGGCGCGGACCCTGGCGTCCGAGCTCGGCCCGAGCGGCGTGCGGGTCAACGCGGTCGCTCCTGGTGTGGTCGAGACGCCACTGACTGCGCAGATCAAAAACAACCCCGAGTGGTATGCCGCCTACGCGGCCAAGAGTGCATTGGGACGCTGGGCCAAGGCGTCGGAAATGGTCGGAGCCGTGATCTTCCTTTGCTCCGATGCCGGCAGCTACGTGACCGGTTCCTACCTGGTCGTGGACGGTGGCTGGCTGGCCCAGGACGGACGCTACACGCCGCCGTTGTAGGATCTGCTTCTCAGTTCAAAGTGGCGGGAGGAAGAAATGGACGACCGGGAACTGCAGCGTGACGGTGACGTGGTTCGCCAGCTTGACCAATTCCTGGACGGCAAGATCACCCGGCGGGAGGCGCTGCGCCGGCTCGGCGTCCTGGGCCTAAGCCTCCCCGTCGCCTCTTCGCTGATCGCCGCCTGCGGGACCGGCTCGTCGGGCACGCAGACGGCCTCGACCAAGAGCAAGGCGATCATCGGGATCATCCAGGAGCCGACCTCGATGGACCCCACGGCCGATGCCACGGCGTCGATCGCCACCTGTCTTCTCAACAACGTGTACGAGGGGCTGATCCGGCTCGACGGCACCGGGAAGATCGTCGGCAACCTGGCCAAGTCCTGGGATGTCTCCTCTGACGGCACCACCATCACGTTTCACCTCGCGCAGGGGGTCAAATGGCACGACGGCTCCGCCTTCTCTGCGCAGGACGTTGTCTACTCGTGGACTCGAGCCAAGGATCCGAACACCAAGCCGGCCAACCCTCATGCCAACTACTGGGCCCCGGTGCAGGCCGTCACGGCCTCTGACGACCACACCGTCAAAGTGACGCTGAACAGCTATAGCGACAACTGGCTTTTCCACATGGGCGCGGGTTCGGCCTGCATCGTCTCCCAGGCGTCGGTCGACTCAAACAAGACCAACCCGGTAGGCACCGGTCCTTTCAAGTTCGCCGCCTGGAACCGCGGCTCGTCCTTGCAGCTGACTCGCAACGACGCCTACTGGGGGTCGAAGGCGAAGCTCAAGGACGTCGAGTTCCAATTCATCAGCGATGCCAACGCGATGAACAATGCGCTGACCGCCGGGGACATCGATGCCATCGGGCAGGTCGGTGGCCCGGAGCAGCTGCAGTCGTTCGCATCGAACGCAAGCTTCAAAGTCATCAAGGGCGCGCCAACCGGGAAGGTCATGGTCTCAATCAACAACACGAGTGGATCCCTGGCGGACAAGCGTGTGCGCCAGGCCATCTATGCGGCGATAGACCGCAAGGCGTGGATCGATGGGATTCAGTTCGGGTACGGCGTTCCGATCGGGTCGCACTCGGCGCCCAACGGCGGTGAGCCCTACTACGTGGACGAGACGGGCGTCAACCCATTCGACGTCAACAAGGCCAAGCAGCTGCTCTCGGCTGCCGGGGTCGCCTCTGGCCTGAAGCTGCGGCTGGCGCAGATCAGCGCCTTCCCGTACGCGGTCCGCGGCTCGGACATTCTCAACAGCCAGCTCAAGGCGGTCGGCGTGACGCTGGACATCATCCCGATGGAGTTCGCTCGCTGGCTGAGCACGGTATTCCTGCCTCCGCAGGACTACGACCTAACGATCATCAACCACGTCGAAGAGCGGGACATCGGCAACTATGGGAATCCGAAGTACTACTGGCACTACAACAACCCGACTGTCGCGAGCCAGCTCAATCAGGCGGACGCCGAGCCCAATGAGAGCGCGCGCAAGAGCCTCTACGCGCAGATCTTGAAGACGCTTGCCGACGACGCGGTCAACGCCTGGGTCTTCTCGCCCAACCAGCTGGCCGTTCTCGTGCACAACTTCCAGAGTTATCAGGTGCAGGGCATCTCGCCGGCTCTTTACCTCGGGGACGCCTACTTCAGTTGATTTGGTAGTGGCCATCACGAACAGGCTGGCCGCGCTGCTGGCCAGCCTGTTCGCCGCCTCCATCCTGGTGTTCTTCGTGGTCAACCTACTACCCGGCGACGTGGCAACGGTGATGCTCGGAACCAGCGCGACGCCGGAGAACGTGGCCATCCTTCGCCACCAGCTGGGCCTCGACCAGCCCCTGTGGCTGCGCTACATGCAGTGGCTGTGGGGCATGCTCCGTGGCGATCTCGGCGTTTCCGTCCTCTCGCACTCGGAAATCGGACCGTTGCTGGTTCAGAAGCTATCGGTCAGCGGCCCACTCGCGCTCCTCGCGGCATTGATTGCGCTCGTGGTGTCGGTGCCGGTGGGCGTAGTCGCGGGCGTTCGCTACCGCCGTTTGAGCGGAGCGATCATCTCCGCATTGAGCCTGGGCGGCATCGCGATTCCGGCCTTCTGGGCCGGCTTGCTGCTGGCCACCATCTTCGCCGTGAAGCTTCGGCTCTTTCCAGCCGGCGGTTTCGTCGACTGGAGCGAGGACCCGGTCGCCGCTGCGCGAAGCCTGCTGCTGCCAGCGGTCGCGCTGGGGCTGGTCCAAGCGGCGGTGCTGACCCGGTTCATCCGATCGGCGATCATCGAGGTCCAGCGCGAGGACTTCATCCGTACCGCACGTGCCAAAGGGCTGACGCGCTGGCAGGCGCTGCAGAGGCACGGTTTCCGGAACGCTGCGATCCCCGTCGTGACCGTTCTCGGCATCCAGATCACGTCGCTGCTGGTCGGCGCAATCGTGATCGAGAACGTCTTCGTGCTCCCTGGGCTGGGGCGACTCCTCTTCCAGTCGGTCGGCAATCGCGATTTGATCGTCGTGCAGGACCTGGTCATGCTGCTGACCACGGTGGTCCTGGTCGTCAACTTCCTCGTCGACCTCTCCTACCGGATGCTCGATCCACGGATCCGGAGCCGGCGATGAGGCGGCTGCCGCTGCCGCTGGTGGCGGGCGGGATCCTGGTCGGCCTGATCGTGCTGGTCGCACTGCTCAGTCTGGTCTGGACGCCACACGACCCCGACCACGTCGTGATCCCCATTCGCTTCCAGGGACCGAGCTCCACCTACCTGCTCGGCACCGACCAGTTCGGCCGTGACGAACTGTCCAGGGTCATGGCCGGCGCGCGGAACACGTTGCTGGTGGGGATCGTCACGATCGTCATCGCGATTGCGGTCGGCGTACCGGTCGGGGCGCTTTCGGCACTCTACCGCGGCCCGCTCGAGGAGATCTTTATGCGCGCCTCTGACGTCCTCCTCGCGTTCCCCGCGATCCTGCTGGCGTTGTTGTTCGCGGCCGTCTTCCGGCCCAGCACGATCACGGCGATGGCGGCGATCGGGATCGCGTTCGTACCCATATTTGCGCGCGTCGTCCGCGGCGCCGGCCTGCAGGTCATGGAGATGGACTACGTCACCGCCGCGCGCACCTTCGGCAGCCGGGGGTGGTGGATCCTGGTCCAACACCTGCTGCCGAATGTCGCCAACGTCCTGATCGTGCAGGCGACAATCGCCTTCGCGGTCGCGATCCTGGCCGAGGCGGCTCTCAGCTACCTCGGCATCGGCACGCCGCCGCCGACCGCGTCGTGGGGTCGGATGCTCAGCGACAGCCAGGACTATCTCTACCAGTCCCCTCTGCTCGCGCTCTGGCCCGGCCTGGCGATCGCACTCAGCGTGCTCGGATTCAACCTGCTCGGGGATGGGCTGCGTGACCTGCTCGACCCCAAGCTGGTCGTGCGCGCTCCGGCGCAGGCCTGAACGTCGTGGCAGATGCGCTTGGGGTCGAAGACCTGCACGTTCTGGTGGGGGGCGTGGAGGCTGTGCGCGGCGTTTCGTTCGCGCTCGAGGCGGGCTCCCGGACCGGGCTGATCGGCGAGTCTGGGTCGGGCAAGACGCTGACTGCCCTGGGGCTGATGGGGCTGCTGCCCGACGGGATCAGTGCCACCGGACGCGTCCTCTATAAGGGCCGCGACCTGCTTTCACTGGCAGACGAGGAGTTCTGCGAGCTCCGCGGCGACCGGTTGGCCATGATCTTCCAGGAGCCGATGACAGCGCTCAACCCTGTCATGCGGATCGGTGACCAGGTCGCCGAGCCGCTCATGGTCCACCGCCACATGGGCCGGCAGGAGGCCCTTGCGGCTGCCATGCAAATCCTCCAGCGCGTCCACATCGCGGACGCGGCGGAGAAGATGCGGGCATATCCTCACCAGCTGTCCGGCGGCCAGCGGCAGCGGGCGATGATCGCGATGGCGATGGCATGCTCGCCCGACATCCTGGTCGCGGACGAGCCGACGACCGCGCTCGACGTCACAGTGCAGGCCCAGATCCTTCGCTTGCTCGATGAGCTGGTGAACGAGCAGGGAGCGACCCTGCTGCTCATCACTCACGATCTGCCGGTGGTGGCGAGCACGTGCGACCACGTGTTGGTCATGTACGGCGGAAAGATCGTCGAGACCGGGACCGTGGCCCAGGTCTTCGACCGCCCGCGACACCCTTACACGCGGGCGCTGCTCGATGCGATCCCGCCGCTAGACGAGGAGCTGCCTGATCGCCACCTCCGTGCGATCCCGGGCTCGGTGGCCGGCCTGGGCCAGTTTCCGCCCGGCTGCCCCTTCCGCAACCGCTGTCCGACCGCGGATGGGAAATGCGTCGAGATGCCGCCGGTGGCGCGGGTCGGCGATCACCTCGCCGCCTGCTGGCATCCTGTCGGCGGCGAGCCGTGAGCGAAGCCGAAGTTCTTTTTCAGGTCGAGCACGTGACCCGCCGCTACAAGCTCGCGCGGACGCGCCTGCTTGGCCCCCGCCGCGAGGTCACGGCTGTCGACGACGTCTCCTTCACGCTGCGCAGGGGCGAGACACTTGGCGTGGTCGGCGAGTCCGGGTCGGGCAAGACGACGCTGATGAAGCTTCTGCTCGGCCTCGAGCGACCAGACGAAGGCCGGGTGACCTACAGCGGCGTAAGGCTGACCCGGGAGGTGCAGGTCGTGTTCCAGGACCCGGCAAGCGCGCTCGACCCACGCATGAGAGTCGCCGACATCATTCTGGAGCCGGTCAGGGTGATGCGGCTGCCGGGAGATCGTCAGAAGCGGGTGGAGGAGCTGCTCGATGCAGTCGGGCTGCCGCGCGACTCGGCGCACCGCTACCCGCACGAGTTCTCGGGCGGCCAGCGCCAGCGGATCGCCATCGCGCGCGCCCTGGCGCCGCACCCTCGCGTGCTGATCGGCGACGAGCCGGTCTCCGCGCTCGATGTCAGCGTCCGCGCCCAGATCCTGAACCTGCTGGAAGACCTCCGCGTCGGCTTCGACCTAACCCTGGTGCTGGTCGCGCACGACCTTTCCGTCGTCCGCCACATGTGCGATCGCGTGCTCGTGATGAGCCGCGGCGCGATCGTCGAGGAGGGGCCGACGCGCGAGATCTTTCGGGCGCCCCAAAACCCCTACACCCGCTTGCTGCTCGACTCGATCCCGAGGCTCAAGAACCGGCGCGCGGCCTCAACGTAGACCTCGGCCGCCCGCACCACCTCGTCAACCTCGACGTATTCGTCGACCTGGTGCGCGATCCACTTGCCTCCCGGCCCATAGGTGACGATCGGGATTTGAGCGTCGCGCCACAGGATCGTGCCGTCGGTCGAGCCGGGGACGCCCCCGAACGCCGGGGTTTCACCGTATACGGCTCGATGCCCTTCGACGACCGCGAGCACGAGAGGGTGGTCTTCAGCAGTCTCGGTCGGTGGGCGGTAGTCGATCACGTCGAGCTCGACGTTCTGACCCAGCATTGACCGCACGCGCGCCAGGAGCTCGGAATGGTCCGTGGCTGGGGTGGTGCGGATGTCGAGCCAGACGAAGGCGCGGTCGGGGATGACGTTCAGCTGTTCCGGGCGATTGGCAACCAGGACAGTAGGGGTGATGTAGTCCCAGCCCAGGTACGGATGCTCACCGTTGGCGTGCTGCAGCTCCTCTTGCAGCCCTGCTACCCGCTGCACGAATGCGGCGATTGGTGGGATCGGGTTCAACCCGTGCTGCGGCATCGCGCCATGGGCCATCCGGCCCCACGAAGTGACCCGGACGCGGATCGCTCCCTTCTGCGCGATGCAGACTTCCCGCTCCTCGGGTTCGCAAATGATCGCGGCGTCGACGCCGCGAGCCCGGCCGCTCGCGACGAAGTCCTTGACGCCGATCATCATCCCTTCCTCGTCGACCAGGGCGGCGACCACGACGCGGCCCGGAAAGGGACGCCCCAGATCGAGTGCGCGCGCCGCGAACAGCATGGCGGCGATCCCTCCCTTCATGTCCGCGGAGCCGCGGCCATAGAGGCGCCCGTCGACGATCTCAGCGCCGTAGGGAGGATAGGCCCACTTCGACGGGTCGCCCTCGCTCACGACGTCGGTGTGGCCTTCGAACAGCAACGTCGGGCCCGGCCGCCCGCCCTCGATGGTCGCAACCACGTTTGGCCGGCCGGGCTCGACCTCCCACACCTCCGGCTGCCAACCCCAGCTCCGCATCTGCCGAACGATCAGATCCGCGGCCGGAGCCTCCGAGCGGCCGGCATCGGGTAGGTACTGAGAGCCGGCTTGCACCAGGTCCTGGAGGAAGGCGATCAGCTCGGCGCGGACGATGGTACCGGGCATGCCTAGCAGAGTAACGTTCGAGCGTGGCGATCACCGACATCCCCGGAGTACGGGTTGGACACTGGTCCGACCTGCCGGCGCGGACAGGCTGCACCGTCGTCCTGCTGCCGCCCGACGGCGCCGTGGCCGGCGTCGACGTGAGGGGTGCGGCGCCGGGCACGCGAGAGACCGACCTGCTGAGACCCGGGTGCACCGTGGAGCGCGTGCACGCGGTGCTCCTGACGGGTGGCTCGGCCTTCGGCCTTGCCGCCGCCGACGGGGTGATGCGCTGGCTGGCCGAGCGCGGGATCGGGGTCGCCGTCGGCCCGGCGCTGGTGCCAATCGTTCCAGCCGCGGTGCTCTTCGACCTCGGCACCGGATCGCCCACGGCCTACCCGGGCCCCGATCAGGGCTACGCCGCCTGCGAGGACGCCGCGCGGGGAGCCGTGTGCACGTCCGGACGCCAAGGTGCCGGAACCGGGGCCACAGTCGGCAAGCTCTTCGGCTCGCCCAGGCCGGGTGGCCTGGGGACTGCCAGCGTCACCCTGCCGAACGGGACCACCGTCGGAGCGCTGGCCGCGGTCAACGCCGTCGGCGACGTTGTCGATCGTTCCGGCCAGGTCGTCGGCGGCACAGGCGGCGACAGCTGGACGCGCCTGCTCCAGGAGGGCCCGCCCAAGCCCCTGGTGGCGGGCGCCAGCACCACGCTGGCGGTGGTCGCAACCGACGCTGGGCTTGACAAGACCGCATGCAACCGCCTGGCCACAGTCGCCCATGACGCGCTCGCGATGTCCATCCGGCCCGTTCACACGCCGTTTGACGGCGACACCGTCTTCGCGATCTCGACCGGCGCGCGGGCGTCCGACATGCTGTCGCTCTGCGTCGGTGCCGTCGAAGCGCTGCGGACGGCGATCGAGCGTGCGGTGACGACCCTTTGAGGGAGGAGGCCAAGCCCGATCGCAGCGTTGCCTTCCTCCGCATGCTCGAGGAGATGCACGAGCGGCACCTGGTCGGCGTCGAAGGTGTCCGCGAGATCTGGCTGGTGCGCCATGGCGACGCTTACACAGGCATGGAAGGACTCGGCGAAGGAGTGGTCGACCCTCCGCTGACGCCGCTCGGGCGCGGGCAGTCGGCGCGCCTCGCCCAGCGCCTGACCGACGTGCCGATCGACGCCGTTTGGGCGTCGGACTTGCGTCGCGCCGTCGAGACGGCGGAGGCGGTCGCCACGAGTCACAACCTGTCCGTGCGCACCGACCACCGGCTGCGCGAGGTGCGCACCCACTGGGACGAGGGGGGCGCCGTCAGACTCAACGCGCCCGACGAGTACCCCTTTCCGGAGTCCGAGCAGGAGGTGTACAACCGAGTCGGCCGGGCAATCCGCGATATCGTGTCCGGCCTGCCCGAAAACGGCCGAGCGGTCGCGGTCACACACAACGCTGCGATCGGGATCTACGTGTCGAATGTGCTCGGGCTGGGGTGGGGGAAGTTGCCCGTGATGCCGATGTACACGTCAGTCACCATCCTCGCCGTGAAGGGCGAACGCGTGGTGCTGCGGTCACTGGCCGATGCGACTCATCTGCTCGAAGCGAGTCCCGGATAAGCTTTCGGCTCTCGGTCGGAAGGCTGCACAAATGGATTTCCAGCGACAGATACATTGGCTGGCGCACTTTTAACTGGCGCTGCAGCGTTTGGGCTCCAGGCTGGGCCACCCTGGCCGTCCAGATCCCGGTGGTACCGTGCTCGCATGACCAGGGCCGATCTCCACAAGCTCGTCGACGAGCTGCCTGATAAGGCAGTCGAAGTGGCCGGCGATCTTCTGCGCCGCGCTGCCGAGGACCCCGATCTCGCTCGCCTGATGGTCGCCCCTTGGGACGACGAGCCGGTGACCGAGGAGGAGGACCGCCAGGTCACCGAGGCCCTTCGCCGCATCGACGCAGGCGAGGGCATCGAGTGGGAAGAGGCCAAGCGGAGACTACGGGCGGCAGGCTGAGCCGCCGCCCTGGCGCGTCGTCCTCGACTCGGACGCACTCAAGCAACTGCGCCGGCTGAGCCGCCCCGACCGCGAGCGAATCGAGCGCGCGATTGACCGCCTGCCCGCCGGCGACGTCCGGCCGCTGAAGGGCAAACCCGACGAATGGCGACTGCGAGTGGGCGATTGGCGGGTCCGTTTCCGGCGCAACGACGCCGAGCGCGTCACTGCCGTCGCGCTGGTCGCGCCTCGTGGCGCCGCCTATCGGCCCTGAGGTCGGGCGCCCGCGAAAAGACGAGGCCACCAGAGGCTCTCGGTGAGCTGCGCGGCCAGGTCGGCATCTACCTGCAGGACCTGCTCCAGCACTACCAGTTCGAACTGTCAGATGGCGCGGATCTGGCGCGGGCGCTTCATCGTTCGTAACCAATGCCTGGCCACGGCGATTGTCCGTATGTGAGACAGCTTGTCGGGCTGGTCATGGTCGGCGTTTTGTCAGCGGCGTGTGCGCCGTCTGGCACGTCGCCGGCCGTCTCGTCGACGCCCACGCCCACGCCGCGCCTCGTTGCCGGCCCAGCTGCGCTGTTCGGAGGGATGGCATTCGACCTAGGGGCGGGACAAATGGTTTTCGTCGATCCGAGTGGAAGTGGCACCTGGACCTGGGATGGCATCCACGACTGGAGGCACGTCACATCGTCAGGACCATCGACGGGGACGTACAAGATGAACAGCGCTCCCTTTGGCATCGCCTGGGATTCGAACTCTGGCTCGGTGATCGCCGAGATCGGAGACATGCCGATGCCCCTTGGCGCCCCGCAGCCCGCGCCTGCGACCTGGTCGTGGCGGGCCGGCGGGTGGACCAAGCTCGATGGCGCGAACACCCCAGCCGTCATGGGCGGCGCGGTAGCAGCCTTCCCACCGAAGCAGCAGGTGATCATGTTCGGCGGCTGTTGCGGTGTGTCAGGCCGCTACAACACCGCGAAGGCGGGCATGTGGATGTGGGACGGCACCTCCTGGACCGAGCTGCACCCAGCGCACATGCCACCCGCCTGCTGGGGCGAGGCAATGGCGTATGACCCGGCGATCAGCCGGACGGTGATGTACGGCGGCATGACGATGGAGCCGGATCACCCGCCGCTGAACGACATGTGGGCCTGGGACGGCAGCGACTGGAGTGCACTGCCCGTGCCGGCTCCGGACATGGTCTACCCAGCAACGCAGTTCGCGTATGGCCCGAACGGACGGCTCGTGCTGACGACGACGACCGATCCCTCAGGGTCGACCAGCACGTGGACATTCGACGGCGCAACGTGGACGAAGCTCGAGGTGTCGACACCGGACTGCTTCTTCTGTGCCCTGAGCTTCGATCCTTTGCGCAATGTCACGGTCATGGTCACCAACCCGATCGGCACGCCTGGAGCGGCCGATCAGGTCTGGACCTGGGACGGAATCCAATGGTCAGAGCGGTCTTGATGGTTAAGAGACGTGCTACTCCAGCTGGCTTTCGATCTAGCTCCCTCCGACGCAAGGCGTAATCCCGGCCGCCGGAATCGGCCAGTCAATCTTCGGAACGGAGCGGGGGTCTATCGCACTCCGGGAGCGCAGCAGCGCTCAAGAGCGGTCTGTCCGATTCCGGCCGCTCGGGCTGTAGCGGTGTTGTATGAGCGCGGCTGCGGACGTGGTGGGCCACTCTGCCAGGACGGCGGAGGGGTTCTGGGAGCGGTACGCGCCCGCGGTCTGTCGCTTCGCGGCGATGCGCGACGGCGCCTTCCGAAGCTGAAGACATCGCGCACGAGGCCCTGTTCAACGCGGTCCGCCAGCTAGTCGAAAGCGGGTTCGAAGCGCTGACCCTCGACGCTCCCGAGAACGCAACCAGTTCAGGTATCGGAACAGCGCGCATGGTGGCTACCCCAATGCCCTGGCGAGACGGCCACAGGTTCTTCACGTTCGTTCGCTGGGGCTGGTTCTGATAACTGGCGTTCGGCGCTGTGCCGATCCTGAGGGCGTGCGCTTTGTCGCTTGCCGCTGCGTAGACTGCGGGGGTTCGCTGAAGACGATCGGCGAGCCGCCGATACGGTTAATGGACCGTTGGGTTAAGGGCCCACTTGGGCCGGTTCTGAATTCAACACGACCACAGGGGTCTTCAAGACCGTTTGCGGGGCGCTGTTGAGGCGTCCTGGGTGGGTTCGATTCCCATCCATCCCCGCCAACTTCGGCGGTCAGGACAGCCAAGATGACTGCCGCGACACCGGACTCGGGTGAACGTTAGGAGTTGACTGACCGAGGCTCAGCTAGCTCCTCACCAGCCGCCCTATGGCCGCAGTGACTTCCCTCACCTTCTCGGTGCCGTCGCCGGTCTTGATCGCGTCGGCCACGCAGTGGTGCATGTGGTCGTCGAGCAGGGCGAGGGAAACGCTCTCGAGGGCCGCCTTGGCGGCGGCGACTTGCGTCAGAACATCGATGCAGTAGCGCTCTTCCTCGACCATCTTCTCGATGCCCCGGACCTGGCCCTCGATCCGGCGAAGCCGCGCCAGCACCTTCTCCTTGTTCTCTGAGTAGCCCGGACGTCCCCCGTTCATTGCGTTCGCATCGACGCTTTGTACGCCGGGTCCAAGAACTTCGCTGGGTCCGCCTCAAACGCCTTTCGGCAACCTGGCCCGCAGAAGTAGTACTTGTCGCCGTCGTACGTCGCTTTCTGCTCCGTGGTGGCGGGATCGACATCCATGCCGCAAACGGGATCCTCTTCCATCGGCAACCTGCTCATGTAGTCGCCGCCACCGGGTACTCCTCTTCGAGGAGAACCTCTTTGATCCGGTCCAGGCCAATGTGCCTCTCGTCGAATTCGATCGAGACGACGTGGGCGGGTATGTCGATGCGCACCGATTCGACGCCTTCCAACGGTTCGAGCGCTTTTTTGATCGCGCGCTCGCAGTGCTCGCAGGAGATATTGGGGACAGTCAGCAGCGTCTTCGTCATCGCAGACCTCCGAATGTATTGGTCAGGTAGAGGGCGACAGCACCGATGGTGATCGCCATCACCGCGATGCCACCCAAGTAGGAGTACTCGCGCAGCCGCTCCGTGAGGCGGGGATGCAAGATCTCCTGCGGATTGGCAGGGCGCCGAAATCCGCGCAGCCGGAGCGCGTTGGTGACCACGCTGACGCTGGACATTGCCATCGCAGCAGCCGCCAGGACCGGGTTCAGCAGCACATGCAAGAGCGGGTAGAGCGCCCCCATCGCCAGCGGGATCAGCAGGATGTTGTAGCCAAAGGCCCAGAAGAGCCCCTGCTTGATAACCCCGACCGTCTTGCGAGAGAGCGCGATGGCGGTGACGATCGTCCGCAGGTCGCCTCCGACCAGAGTGATGTCGGAGGCGGCCAGCGCCACGTCGGTGCCGGTCCCGATCGCGATGCCCAGGTCGGCCTGGGCCAGGGCTGGGGCATCGTTGACACCGTCGCCCACCATGGCTACCTGCCGCCCCTGGGCCTGGAGCTCCTTGATCTTGGCGACCTTCTGGTCGGGCAGCACCTCAGCCAGGACGTTGGTGATCCCGGCCAGGCCGGCGACAGCCTGCGCGGTGGGAAGGTTGTCGCCGGTCAGCATCCAGACCTGGAGCCCGAGGGCCTTCAGCTCCGCCACCGCCTCCGGCGATTCCGGCTTGAGCGTGTCGGCCACGGCGATCAGGCCGACCGCCCGGCCGTCGATCGCGACGTAGAGTGGCGTGGCGCCAGATGCGGCGGCCACCGAGGCCGCCCTTTCGAGCTCGCTCAGTCCAATGGCGAGCGCTGCCATGAAGAGCTGGTTACCGATCGCAACCCGCTTACCGTCGACGGTCGCCTCGGCACCCTGACCAGGCACCGAATAGAAGTCGATTACCGGAGGGAGCTTGACCTCCGCCTGCTTGGACCGGGCGACGATCGCCTGGCCGAGCGGGTGCTCGGAGCTGTTTTCGACCGCCGCGGTCAGCCGCAGCAGCTGCTCCTCGTCGATTCCGTCCAGAGTCGTGATGCTGGTGACGGCGGGCTTGCCCCTGGTCATGGTGCCGGTCTTGTCGAGGACCACGGTGTCGATCCGCTGGACCTCTTCGAGGACCGCGCCGCCGCGGACCAGGATGCCGAGCTCAGCGGCCTTGCCGGTGCCGACCATGATCGCGACCGGGGTGGCCAGGCCCAAAGCGCAGGGGCAGGCGATGATCACGACGGCGACCGCTGCCTCGATCGCCATGGTGAGCCTCGGCTCGGGCCCGAACACGAGCCAGCCGGCGAAGGTGAGGGCGGCGAGGACCAGGACGGCCGGAACGAAATAGGAGGAGACGGTGTCGGCCAGGCGCTGGATCGGCGCCTTCGAGCCCTGGGCCTCCTCGACGAGCCGAACGATCTGGGCCAGTGCCGTGTCCCGACCTACCTTGGTGGCCTCGAACACGAAGCTGCCAGTCTTGTTGAGAGTGGCTCCGATCACCATCTCGCCGGGTGCTTTGTCAACCGGCAGGCTCTCGCCGGTGAGCATCGACTCATCCAGCGTCGAGCTGCCTTCCAGGATGCGGCCGTCCACCGGTACCTTCTCGCCCGGTCGAACACGAACCTTGTCGCCGGGCTGCACCGCTTCAACCGGGATGTCCTGCTCGACACCCCCGCGGATGACTCTGGCGGTTCGGGCCTGGAGGCCCATCAGGGCCTTGATGGCGGCGCTGGTCCGGCCTTTGGCCCGGGCCTCGAGCCAGCGGCCCATGAGGATCAGCGAGATGATGATGACCGCCGTCTCGTAGTAGAGGTGGTGCTGGAATCCGACGCTCGCGGCGAGGCTCGGCCACAGGGTCAGGAAGGCGCTGTAGCCGTAGGCGACGCTGGTGCCGACGACGACCAACGTGTCCATGGTGGTTGCGCCGTGCCTGGTGGCGGCCCAGGCCGCCCGGTAGAAGCGGCCGCCGGCCCAGACCTGGACGAAGGTGGCCAGGATCAGGAGCACCGGCTCGACCAGCCGTGAGTCGAGGTGGAGCGGCAGATACATCAGAGCCATGAGGCCGAGACCGATGACCAGGCTGACCAGCGAGCGGAGCTTGAGGTCGCGGATCTCGTGCTCGCGCGCGAGCGCCTGCTCGTCCTTCTCATATGTGCCGGGCGGGGCGGCGGCCGGCTGGGTCGGGATCTTGCCGACGTGGTAGCCGGCCTTCTCGACCGCCTGGGCGAGCGTCTGGAGGTCAACCTGCACAGGGTCGAACGTGACCCGCGCCGTCTCGGTGGCGAGATTCACACTCGCATCGCTCACGCCCGGCACCTTGGCCAGCGAGCGTTCGACCCGGGCGACGCAGGAGGCGCAGGTCATCCCCTCGATGGGCAGGCTCAAATGGCCGGCGCTGATCTGCGCGGTTGCCGGCGCAGGTGGGGCAGGAGGCGCTGCCGTTTCGAGAACGCCGTAGCCGGCGTTCACGATCGCTGACTTGAGCTGATCCAGGTTCGATTGGACCGGATCGAAGATAGCCGTGGCCTTCTCGGTCGCCAGGTTCACGCTCGCCTCCCGGACACCGGGCACCCCGGCCAGAGCTTTCTCAACACGCCGGACGCACGAGGCGCAGGTCATCCCGGTGACGCCGAGGGTCACTGTCGTCGTTTTGGGCGCGGCGAACGGCGTGCTCACGCCTCCAGATTAGCGGAGTGTCGATTACCCCACCTGGGTATTCAGCCACTGCCGATTCGGGCCTTTCGGCCCTGACGCGCATTTCGCGGCCGACCTAGGGTGAAGGGACGAACCAAAAGGAGGTCGAAGCGAAATGATGTGGGGTTGGAACTACTACGACGGCTGGATCTGGATCGGGATGACGGCCGTGATCCTCCTTCTGGTCGTCTTGGCCATTGGGATGATCGGGGCTTTCCGGCGGCCTCGCCAGGACTCCGATTCGGCAATGGCAACGCTTCGGCAGCGGCTCGCCGCCGGCCAGATCAGCCAGGAGGAGTTCGACAAGACCAAGAAGGTGCTTCAGGGCTGATGGACACGAGATCGAGCGCGAGATGAGCGCATTCCACAGGCATCTTGTCGAGATGACGCTCTCGATGGTTATCCCCTGGAGCGTCTTTTTCTTCGTCGTGCAGTTCGCGCTTCCATCCGCGGGGCTGACGCCAGGGTGGTTCGTCTTGATGCCGATCGCAATCGCCGTGATGATCGTGCCGATGTCCGCCTTGATGCTCTACCGTCGCCATCCTGGCCGCGACATCGTGGAGATGAACGCGGCGATGTTCGCAGGGATGCTCGTGGTCATGCCGGTCACGCGGATGGTGCTGCCGGCCATGGGAGTGCAGCTGGGCCTCGAATGGATCTTTCCGATTGCCCTGGTTGCCATGACAGCCCCGATGGTCGCGCTGATGTATTTCCGTCGTGAGCACTACACGCACCACGCGCACGGGGGGATGTCAAGAGTCGAACAAGAAGGAGCGCGCACCCCGCGAGTAGCGTTGGCGACGCCGAAGGATGGTGACTGAATCATGATGATGATGGGCAACAGGAACGGCGCGGGGAAAGTTGCCAAGTGGGTAATCGGACTGCTGCTCCTGATGATGGGCATACGCATGTTGATCTTCGTACTGGCAGCGGCCGGGCTGATCAATTGGGGCGGTTTCTCCGGCACCAGCTGGCTGTGGGTCATGCCGGTTCTGATGGTCCTGATGATGGGTGTGATGTTCTTGGTGATGCCACGACTGATGCACCACGCGCCCGGTCCCGGTGCGCAGGAAACCCCATCCCACATACTGCAGAAGAGGTTCGCTCGGGGAGAGCTGACGAAAGAGCAATACGAGCAGATGGAAGAGATCCTCCGCGAGCACGCTTCCCCTCAGAAGTAAAGAGCCGAGTCGATACTCTCCCATGACAGGCGCTGGCGCCCAATCCTGGCCGGGGGAAGACCTTACTTCCGACGCGACGACCCTCGAGGTCCAAGCGACTGAGCGACTTGGTGGGCTGAGCAGCGCCGAAGCCGAACAACTCCTGGCGGAGTTTGGTCCCAACGTGACCGCCGAGGAGCGACCCCGGATCTGGGGCTCTCTGGTCCACAAGCTATGGGCCCCCGTCCCCTGGATGCTGGAAGCGACCATCCTGCTCGAGCTCTGGCTGGGCAAGACGGCCGAAGCGGCGGTGGTCGCCGTCCTCCTCGCCTTCAATGCATTCGTGAGCATCGTGCAGGAAGGTCGCGCCCAGGCGGCGCTGGCCTTGCTCCGCCAGCGACTGACGGTAGTCGCCCGAGTAAAGCGCGACGGCCGCTGGCAGCAGGTGCCTTCCCGGCTGCTGGTTCCCGGCGACGTGGTCCATCTTCGTGTCGGCGACGTGACGCCCGCGGATGTTGGAATCGAAACCGGAAACCTCCAGGCCGATCAGTCGGTTCTGACCGGTGAGTCCGTGCCGGTCGAGCTGCAAGCCGGCGGCACCGCCTATGCGGGCAGCGTGATCACTCGCGGTGAGGCAACCGGCACCGTCGCAGCGACGGGTTCAAGAACGTTCTTCGGACGAACCGCCGAGCTGGTCCGAACGGCCAGGACGGCCAGCCACCTCGAGACCGTGGTCATGCGGATTGTCCGCAACCTCGTCGCCCTCGACCTGCTGCTGGCGGTTGTAGTGGTCGCTTACACGCTGGTGACCGGCGGCATCAGGATGGAACTCCTCTCTTTTGCTGTGGTGCTTCTCCTGGCCTCCGTCCCGGTGGCGCTGCCGGCCACCTTCGCACTGGCCAGCGCCCTCGGATCTCTCGAGCTGACCAAGCACGGCATCCTGGTCACCCGCCTCTCTGCAATCGAGGAGGCGGCCAGCCTCGATGTCTTCTGCATCGACAAGACAGGCACTGTCACCGCCAACCAGCTGGAGGTGATCGAGCTGCGCGCCTACCCGCCCCGTGATGAGGCGGCCCTGCTGAGGTTGGCCAGTGCGGCTTCCGATGTGGCCACCCAGGATCCCATCGACCTTGCCATCCTGGCGCGTGCCAAAGAGACGGGTGTGGATCCCGACTCCCTGGACCGGCTTCAGTTCCTGCCTTTCGATCCCGCCACCAAGCGTTCGGAGGCCGTAGTTCGTGAGGGGGACTCCAGAGTCCGAGCACTAAAGGGGGCGCCCAGCGTGCTTGCCGATCTGTGCAGCCAAACACCTGCCAGTCTGCAAGTCGATCTTGAAGACATGGGGAAGAGAGGCTTGCGTGTTCTGGCGGTCGCCACCGGATCGGGCACCGAACTGCAGCTTGTGGGGCTCATCGGGCTGCAAGATCCACCCCGGCCCGATTCCAAGGAGCAGCTCAGCACTCTGGTGCGACTCGGCGTCCGCCCGATGATGGTCACCGGCGACGGCCTGCAGACCGCGCGGGCCATCGCTGACCAGGTCGGATTGCACGGCCGCTCATGCGATGCCAGCGAACTGAGGCAGACCGACGCGGCCGAGACCTGCAGCGTCTTCGCCGGCGTCCTGCCAGAGGACAAATTCACGCTGGTGAAGAGTCTCCAGGCGCAGGGCCATGTCGTCGGTATGACCGGAGACGGCGTCAATGACGCTCCCGCTCTGCGCCAGGCGGAGGTCGGGGTTGCGGTAGCCAACGCGGCAGATGTGGCCAAGGCGGCGGCCAGTATGGTCCTCACCGGGGCGGGCCTCAGCGGCCTGGTCACGGCGATCGAGAGCAGCCGTCGGATCTACCAGAGGATGCTGACCTACGCCCTAAACGCGAGTGTCAAGAAGATGGAGATCCCGATCTTCCTCAGCATCGTTCTCCTGACCACGGGGCGTCTCGCTCTCACTCCGCTGCTGATGGTGCTGCTTCTCTTCACCAACGATTTCGCGGCGATGGCGATCACGACCGACAGCGTCTCCTCGTCGCAGAGGCCCAATCGCTGGCGGGTGAGCCAACTTCTGCTCGGCGCTCTGGGAATCGCGATCCCGTTCTTGATCGCGACGCTGGGCGTGTTCTGGTTGGGCCAGCACTGGCTTCGGTTCGACGCTGCCCGTCTGCAGACGCTGATCTTCCTGACCCTGGTCTTCACCAGCCAGGCCACCATCTACCTGGTCCGCGAGCCTCGCCGTCTCTGGTCGTCGCGGCCCAGCCTGCCGCTACTGGCGGTCTCCACTGTCGATATCGGGATCGTGATCCTTTTTGCGTCGGTGGGTTGGTTCATGGCTCCGGTGGGCCTGCTGATCTCGCTCATGCTGCTGGTGGCCATAGCGATCTATACGCTGGCGGTGGATAGCATCAAGATGGGGCTCTTCCAGCGGCTCCATCTCCATGAGATATAGAACCCGACAGGGCTCCCCGTAGCGATAGCCCCCAGCCGGTTTCGAGCTCCCATAGGTCCTTCATGCGCCGGTCCAATCCATCAACGCCGACTTGCCAGCGCGGCGGGCACAGCTCGGCTTTAATGACGACAGCGTGCGTAGTAAGCCTTGCGTCGAGGGCACAATTGATTCATGAGTGCAATCACAGCGTTCGGTGTAGTGGCCCTGACTTTCATGATGGTGATGTACGCGCTCGAGGGCCGGCACTCTAGCTTTACTCTGGCCTTCGCGATCGGATGCCTTTTGGCTAGTCTCTATGGCTTCCTTTCCGGGTCCTGGCCTTTCGGGGTCGTGGAGCTAGTCTGGTGTGGGGTGGCCGCCCGCAAATTCCAGACGCGGCGTACTCAACCGGCCACGACCTGACAATGGAACGAGCCAACGCCGCGGCAATCGAGTCCATCGCCTTGCCCGGGCAAGATTCCGAGCGTCCGTTTGGCACGAATACACGAATAACGGACGGCATCCGTAGTTGCTGATTATGGTGATAGCGATGTCGAAAGCAGGCGCTGGCACGAAGGGCGGTGGAGAATGAGCGACTGCTGCACCCCCAAAGGCTACCGGCAGATTTTCAGCGAGAAGAATGCGAACGGGGAGGTAAGGCGCTACCGGCGCCAGGGCCTCGACAGCACTTCTCGACGAATCGCTGACTTGCTGAAGGAACGCGGCGTCAGTGGGGGGACGCTACTTGAAGTGGGTGGCGGGATTGGAGCCATCGAAATCGAGCTGCTGAAGGCAGGGATCGCTCGGGCGGTCAACGTGGAGCTAACCCCTACCTATGAAGAGGCTGCCGCTGAACTGCTGTCGGAGACCGGTTTGGCAGATCGCGTAGAGCGCAGAGTCATGGATTTCGCTGAGGCTGGCACCGAGGTTGAGCCGGCCGACTTCGTCGTCATGAACCGCGTCATCTGTTGCTATCCGGATATGCCAAAGCTGGCCGGCGCCGCCGCCGAGCGCGCCAGGGGCATGCTGGTGATGAGCTTTCCAAACAACCAATGGTGGACTCGCATCGGTCTGACATTTCTCAACTTCGGACTCCGGGTCGTCAGAATCCAGTTCCGAGTTTTCATGCATCCACCGGACGAGATCTTGTCAGCAGTTGAGAGGCACGGCTTCAGGACCACGTTCAACGAGCGAGGTTTGTTGTGGCAGGTGACCGCGCTGGAGAGAAGCGCCTGACCCATCGGAAGCGCGCGGAGCTCGTCGGTGGGCTTGCACTTCGATCTGGGTTGGTATCGACGTCGGCTGCAGTCGGTCCAGGTGTCGCGCATAAAGACTCTCGTCCTGACTCGCAGGCGCGAAGCCATTCATTCGAGCCGTTTTGCGACCCAACTAAAAGGTCCGTGCTTGTTCTTCTCGCTCTAACGCGCCCAGCAGTATTAGTTAGGCCGTTGCATCCGCACGCGAATCGGGCTGGGCAAAGAGGCGGGGTTTAGTCCAAAGGGCGACGTAGACGAGACTGAGCAGCACCGGCACCTCGACCAAGGGGCCGATGACTGCGCCAAGTGCCTGCGCGGATTGGACGCCGAACACGGTCACCGCGACTGCGATCGCGAGCTCGAAGTCGTTGCTGGCAGCGGTGAAGCCGAGGGTGGTGGCCTTGGCGTAAGAAAAGCGCAACGCCCAGGCTCCGAAGAAAGCGACGACGAACATGCCGGCGAAATATCCGAGCAGTGGCAGCATCACACGAGCCACGGTCAGCGGCATGCTCGTGATGGTGTGGCCCTGGAGCGCGAACATGACCACGATCGTGAACAGTAGCCCGATAAGAGTCAGGCGGCTTGTCCGGCGGACGAAATTGGCCTCGTACCAGGCCCGACCCTTCCGACGAACGAGCACCAGCTGTGTCATCACACCTGCGACCAGGGGAACGCCGAGAAAGATCGCGACGCTGGCCGCCACGGTGGCCCCGTTCACGGCGATCGACTGGCCTTGGAGGCCGAGCCATCCGGGCAGCACGTTAAGGTAGAAGACCGCCAGCCCGGCATATGCGACGATCTGGAAGATTGCATTCAACGCCACCAGCACGGCGGCGTACTCGGCATCCCCGGCCGCCAGCTGGTTCCACACTAAGACCATGGCTATGCACCGGGCGAGGCCGACCAGGATGACTCCAGTTCGGAGGCCGGGCTGGTCTGGAAGCAGCAGCCAAGCGAGGGCAAACATAAACGCCGGTCCCACGAGCCAGTTCATGACGAGGGACGCCCCCAGCATCCGCCAATCCTGTGCGGCCTGCTCCACGCGCTCGTATCTGACTCTCGCGAGGATCGGATACATCATCAGCAACAAGCCGATTGCAATCGGCACCGAGACGTCCTGAATCTGCCACCGCCCGATCGCGGGGCCCAAGCCAGGCCAGGCCCGTCCAAGCCCCAGGCCTACGGCCATCGCGAGCAGGATCCACGCGGGCAGGAACCGATCGACGGCCGATAGCTGGCCGGCCACGCTTGTGGCTCGCCTCGGCGCCAGTGGCTGACTTGCCTGGATCGTGCTCAGCGAACTCCTCCTGGATCAGGGTTCGGCGATCGTTTTAACGATGGCTGAAGCGACACGGTCGGATGTGTTGTAGGCGGACGCTGACTCGAATACGATGGATCTGGCATGGGCGCTAACACCTGTCAGAAGACGACCACCTTGTCCGCCCAAAGCGTCCAATCCGTCAACTCGTCGAGGGATGACCGGTGAGCACCTTGCGCGAGGCGATCGTCGCAGATGCCGCGAGCTTCGAGGCAGCTGCCACAGCAAGCGATCTCAGCGCCCTTCGCAGCTGTCGAGCGCAGCATGCGCTCCACGTTGTAATAACCCCCAGGCGTTTTCTGCCCCGACAAGGCACATGCCACTGCATCGCCCATGAGAAAGACGCGAACCTGCTCAGTCTCACGCTTTGCCAGGCTCCCCGCTAGCCGGAAACCGTTGTAGCTGCGTTCGGTGCCGTAGGGCGGGTCGTTGAGGATGAGCAGCGTTCTCACCGCCAAATTGAAGCGCGCCCGAGGCTAGAAGCCCACTGCCATCCGACCCGTCCTTACCGGGTAAGGAGTCATTCGCGAGCTAAGAGCGGACTGCCAAAAAGCGCTTGCGCGCGGAGGAGCCGAGGGGCATGACGCGAGTCGTGCCTCTAGATTGGTCTGAGGCTTGATCTGGCCTGGTGCGGTTAATGACTCCCTCGGCCTATCCGAACGCCTGCCGGGTTCTCGGCCCGCGAAGGGCTGCAACTCTGACTGCGATGCTAGGTTGCTCCGGATGGCCCTGTACAACAGGGCCGATAGCCCTTTGTCTCCGCGACTGGAACCGGCGATGCTGCCTGAAGTGAGTCGAGTCGTCGTGCTGGGTGGCGGAGTATCAGGCCACACCGCGGCCACCCTGGCGCGTAAGTGGCTGGGACATGACAGTTCGGTCACCGTCGTCTCGCCGAAACCTGATTACAACTGGATCCCGTCTAACATCTGGGTCGGCGTGGGTCGGATGAAGGCCCGGGACGTCACATTCCAGCTGAGGCCGGTTTACGAGCGCGCGGGGATCGAGTTCAAGCAGGCCTGGGCGCGAGAGATTCACCCTGAGGGCGACACCGACGATCCGACGCCCTATGTGGCGGTCGAGCCCGTTGGTGGCGGCGCACCACGCCTGGATAGAGTCGCCTACGACTACCTGATCAACGCCACCGGACCCCAGCTTCGCTTTGACAAGACCGAAGGTCTAGGGCCGGATCGACATTCGCTGTCGGTGTGCACACCCGAGCACGCAGTGCAGACTTCGGCCGCTCTGGACGAAATGGTCGAGAGGATGAGACGTGGAGAGAGAAAACAGTTCCTGGTCGGAGTTGGACATGGGACGTGCACTTGTGAAGGGGCCGCCTTCGAGTACATCGTCAACTTGGAATTCGAACTGCGAGCTCGAAAAGTGCGCGATCGCGCCGACATCACCTGGATCACCAACGAGTACGAACTGGGCGACTTCGGCATGGGAGGGATGCATTTCAGGCAGGGCGGCTATGTAATTCCCAGCAGCATCTTCAATGCCTCCCTGTTTGCCGAGCGGGGAATCGAATGGATCACCCGCGCCCACGTGCAGAAAGTCGAACAGGGGCGCGTCTACTACGAGACCCTGGACGGCGAGCAGGCGGAGCGCAAGTTTGATTTCGCGATGCTGCTGCCGCCGTTCTCGGGCGTCGGCCTGAAAGCTCGCGGTCGGGATGGTGCGGACATCACCGATCGGTTGTTCCTGCCCAACGGATTCATGCGGGTCGACGCCGACTACGCCACCAAGCCTTATGAGGAGTGGAGCGCCCGTGACTGGCCGCGCACGTATCAATCACCCTCGTACAGAAACATCTTCTCCGTCGGAATCGCCTTTGCCCCGCCGCACGCCGTTTCGCGACCACACACGAGTCCTCGCGGCACCCTGATCGCGCCGGCGCCGCCCAGGACCGGCATGCCCTCGGCGATGATGGGAAAGGCGGTCGCTCGCAGCGTGGTGGACATGATCCAAGGCAGCGAGGGTCCCACACACACCGCTTCGATGGCCGAGATGGGGGCCTCGTGCGTCGCTTCCGCCGGAGCTCACTTGTTCACCGGCACCGCTGCCTCGATAACCGTCTTCCCGATCGTTCCAGACTTCGAGCGCTATCCCGAATATGGCCGAGATCTCGCCAGAACCTTCGGCGAGATCGGGCTGGCCGGCCACTGGATCAAGTTGCTGCTGCACTACATGTTTATCTACAAAGCCAAGCTGCGGCCTGGCTGGACTCTGATTCCGGAGTAGACGTCGATGGAAGATCCGACGACCCACGCTACGCATGTGACTGCCGGCAAGGCTTTCTACGCGCCCAAGCCGACACGATGGACCGTGTTCCTGAGGACCTTCATTCCTTGGCAGCTGGTGCGGTTCGTCTGGATCAACTTCAAGATGATCGACATGATCCGGATCAGCCACTAGAGCCACCATTGAATACCCGAATGTCCCCCCACAAGGGGGCCAAACGCCCATGTCTCCCGGCCGAGGGTCGTGGTCTGCTGTGCGAAGGAGGAGCTTAAAGAATTGATTTATCTCAAGCTAGACATCCGTAAGACGAGCTGCCAGGGTGGCGGAGCTTTGTGGTCACTGCTCAGTCACGCGCGC